>Ga0209553_1000288_pt1 | contig 26623 bp, 24 predicted proteins | sample LauGreFBDMM110DN_2_FD_188217 | JGI IMG/M metagenome (GOLD analysis project Ga0209553, IMG submission 188217) | Freshwater lake microbial communities from Lake Michigan, USA - Fa13.BD.MM110.DN (SPAdes) (version 2) | ecosystem: Environmental > Aquatic > Freshwater > Lake | place: Lake Michigan...
GCCATACTGTCCGCCGCCGCGATGGCCGCCACGTTCAAATTTGCCCGCGACGACGAACCCATCCGATTCAATTTCGCCCGCATAGACTCGGGCCGCTCGAACCAACAAGCGAAAATCGACTTTGTGGTTTTCGATGGCCACCTCTAGCAGTTCATCGGCCTCATGAATCAACCCGAGATTATTTAGGCAAGTGATGGCAAATCCCAAGTCCTCTGGAACTCCGTTCCCCGTATTCTCTGGATCTTGAGCCAACCCCCGATACAGCTGCAACGCATCGTCAATGTTGTTCTCGTCAAGCAGCTTCTTGGCCTGTATCCGTTTATCGGCTGGAGGTTGCATATTGGTTGCCGTCAGTCCTGCTGAACTTAAAATGATCACCGCCACCAGACACGCAATCGCTTTATACATGACTCCAACCTTAGGTAGAAAATACATCGGCGGTCCCCCGTGCGGAAGCCACTGCTTTGTTGCTCAAACAGACAGGCACGGCACGGCAGACGTTTTTGGTGTGCGAGAAGTTCCCACAAAACTGCGTTCCAAGAAAATAAGAACGCCAGAAATGTCCGATAACGTTACGATTGGCCTGCATTCTGAAGAAAAACCAAGTTGGTAAGAAATCTGTGAGTGTGACCAAGATTCAACAGATTGATGCCGTGGAGAAAAAATAATAATACGAAATCGGAGTGCCGTTTTCTTCCGGAATACGCATACGCTCCGCTGATATCCCCCGCGCTGGCACAAGTGGGGATGTGGCTTATTCGCAAGAATTCGGATGTATGCCTGAATAGGACGAATCTTGACGCATGCCGCTCGCCAATTGTCGCCTGTTTCGGACGACGAGCAGGTTCAGAAATGCTCGGGACACGAGCCTCTGCGGCACGTTATCCGCAACTTCCCCGAAGTCCCTTCACGTGCTCGAAAGGAAGATAAGGTGGCCGACACGCCAGATGAGGAGAACTTTGCTACAAACGCTCAGATCGGTGTTCCCGATATCGAAAAAAAACGAGATGCTGGCACCTTTACGCGGCTGGTTTATTTTCGTTCTTAGCTTGGCAATTAAGAAGCGCGACACAGAAGGGCACACCAGAGCTACCGACTTCGTGATCATCTCCTGCGAGTCTTTGCTCAAACAAGGTTTCTTAGCGATTGCCGATGTTGATTTCGCGGTATTCGCCGTTGGACTGGCTGGCAAGCAGTTCGAGCCACGTGGGACCGCGTGAAGTCAGTGCCCCGTCGCCGAATTTTACGACGTGAATTGTCAAACTTCCTGAAAGTCGACGAATCTCGGCCAGTTGTCCGGGGGAGAGTTCCGGTTCATCACCGTCGGTGAGGAAGTAGATCACATCCGGTTTCAGACTGATGGCTTCGAGGAGTGCCGGCATATGTTCCGTGCCGCGATCAGAAGTGACGCGATCCACCTCATGTCCCGCAAGTTCTTTGTTGACGTCGGTTGCGAAATACATCGCCTTTTCGTCCTGCCGACGTATTTTCAATCGTTCGCGTGATTCGTTGTAAAAGATGACGGCGAACTTCTGATTGGGTTGCAGGAGTCGCAGGCTAGCCTTCAATTGACTTTGGGCAATCTTCAAGCGACTGCCGCTCATACTGCTGCTAGTGTCGATGATGTACACAAAGGTCTTGCCGACGCCCGAAATATTCATAAAGGTTGTTTCACCGGGGCCGCCCGTGCCGCCAATTCGTGCCGCCCCGCCTGCTTCTGACGGCTTGATGAGCGAACGTGTTCCGGAACTCGATTGAGAACGACTTCGGCCAATGGCATCACCGGGGCCGATTAGAGCTGGCAACTTTGAATTAGACGCACCGTTTGTGTTGAATGCGGAGTCAAGCGAATTGTCGTTCAGCAGTGAAGCGATGTCCGGGGCTTCCATGGGAACACGATTCCGCTGATGGTCGGGTACAGAGTTGTCTGTTGTGGTTTCATTCGGTTGCTGTTCTTGGACAGGCTGCGTCACGTTCGAGTCGCCAGCTCCGGATGCCAGTCCCACATTCGACGTGCCATCGTCAACGCCTGGGACAACGAACAACCCAACATCTCGAAAGACTTCACCACCCGCTTGTCCCATGCTGGCTTGTTGACAACCGCGGAGTGTTATTCCAACAATAAAAAAGACGGCAATATGCAGAGCCAACGACACGACCCAGCCTACAAAGAATGACGGCCTCGGGATTTCCTTACCAGCCAGCAGAGCGGTCATTCTGAAACTCCTTCAGCAGCACGCTTACCGAGCAAGCCCACGATTCCTGCGGCAGACGCATCGCCTCCACAAATGAAGCTAAGCGACCGCTATTGTTTTGTGTCGTCTGCGGGGACTGGCGTGGTGGGTCTGTCTGTTGCGGCGGGTGCCTGGATCGTTTGTTGAATCGCCTGAATTGTCTGCTCAGTGATGTCTTCTTCCTTCACGCCGTCCGGCGTCGTAAACACAAACGTGTCTTCCGGTAATGTTTCGTTCAGCACCACATTTCGAAGATCGAGCGTCACCATCGGGCGATCAAACTTCTGCGCCGGATCGGCAGCACGTTTGCGATATTCGATCCGACGCGGGATCAATGTCTTTGTGTCGATGTAGAACACAACATACTCAGGAACATGCGGCCGCGGATCAGCAATCACGTCATCGGCGAGTTGGAACAGGTCCTTCCGTGCCTTCGCGTTCCAGCGGCCGCGCACGACGTAGAAGTCTGATTCTCCGACTTTTTTGGTCTGCACAGGAGCAAACTCCATGAGTGACTCAATTCGCGAAATCAGGCCACGCAACCCACCCACACCAAGGTCCATGGCCACATGATCCGCATCGTAGCCTGCGACTTTTGTCGCCACGTCCATAATGTCGCGCAGGTTACGTCGTGTCACTTGGACGGTGCCGCCGTTCTTCCAGAGCGTGAAAAGGACCGAGCCATCACTGACCTGCGTCAGTTCGCCCCGAGCCGTTTCTGGTGCCAAGGCTGTTGGCTCCGCATCGATCGCCATCTTCTTTGTGTCGTCTTTATGAGATGTCTGAGTCGGAAAGATCCTGAATTCCACAGAGACTCGATTTCCGGACGCTTCCGCGTACGTGCCGGTGGCATGCAGCGTCATGCCGGACATTTTTACGATTTGATGAAGGTCGCATTTCAAGGAATCCAAGCTTTGCAGTTTGCTGCGAACCTGATTGAGGAGATCTGTCGGGTTGGGAGCATCGGCAGATGCTGCCGTTGCGGCCTGAGTCGCGGGATCTGTGGCAGACGCGTCATCACCCAGTGTGGCCGGCGCACCGGCGTCTGTCGACGGTGTTTTTGGATCGGAAGCGGCAGTGTCTGGCGGAAGTGACTTCTCATCAGCAGATTTTGCCGGAGTCTGGTGCATCGCGATTGCCAGCACGACTGCGACGGCAGTGATGAATGTGAGTCCGGGAAAGTTGGTCAATGAATTAGGTTTGTGATTCATGTTCTGATTTTACTGGATTTGCCAAAGATTCGAGCGGTAACGACCCGAAGAAAGTGAGGAAGGACTGACGGATTGTTTGGGCATCGTAGTGATTTTGAGTTCGATTGGTGCAAAGCTGTTGGCAGCTTGGTCAATCGAAACCGGAATTCTGCTCAAAAATCCGAAGTACGCCGATCGGTTCGAGCGTGCAAAAGCAGTGTACCGTCGCTCCCGGAGTGGGGTCGATGGCAAAGTGCGTACAGTCGGGCACAGTGAGTTTTCAGTTTAATGTACGGTCATCTGCGGGATGTTGTTGGAACGAACACTCAGCATCTCAAGGAAGGGGTAGCAATGAGATATTACTTTCTGGCCCTTGGCGCCCTCGTAGTGGTGTGTATGGGCTGCGCCGGAGGCGGCGGAGCAGGCGGCCACGGACTCCTGAAGCCCAACGAATACGTTGCGCCGCCTGCTGCCATGTTGCAGCATCCCGGCCCAATGGTCGATGGCCCCGGACCCGGTGTCTTGGGAATGTTGGCTCAGCCCGGTGGCCCCGGCATGATGGGCCCGAGTAGTCCACAAATGTCGACTCAGATCAAGTTTATTGGTCAGGATGGCATGTCAGTTGGCTGGATGTCGGGAGCGACACTGGCTCGGAATCAGCGTTTCGTACCCGGTCGGGCTGACTTTCCACAGTCTGCTATTTACCAGTTGGTGTTCTCGAACATCCCTGGCGACGGATGGGAAGGCCAGAGTCTTTATCCATCTCTCGAAGTCCGAACGGCTCATCCAAACACGTTTGCTTACCTCCAGCACAACACGGTGCCGGTAGAAGTGACTGACGAAGATCTCGAACACATTCGCAGCAACAACATGGTGACGAAAGTCATCTATCTGCCAGATCCGGAGTTCCAAGCTCGGGCTATTGCGGGTGTCGAGACGCTCGTCTCAACTACCTTGGATGTTGGTGTTGATCCCATCGAACAGGCTGAACGCATGGGTACGATCATGGTGGTTCTGCGAGTTGGAAACAAAGAGTTCGACTTGGACGGCGGCACAGTTGCTGCAGCAAACGGTTCTATTCAGACTGTGGGTTTCCAAATTGCCGATGGAGACGCAGGTCAATACTTGCCGCCTTCACCGGTGACGATCATCCCAACCGAAATGCCGGGAGTTCCCGGTGCGATGATTGCTGCGGGTGGTGGTTATCCCGGCCAGTCGGTCCCCGTGTCTGGGATGGGCCCAACACCTGTCTACGGAATGCCGATGACAGCGACACCGATCGGTTTGCCTGGTCCTCCACATCTTCCACTGGGTGGACCGGCGGGACTGAAGTCACACACGATTCGCAACCTGAGTGACAACCGAATGCCGGAACCTGTCGATCACTTGCTGATCGATGTCAAGCACAATCCCGGTTACAGCGTACCGGAACCGGTTCGCCATATTCAGTACACGGAAAGTCATCCGGTTCACGCTCCTGGCGAAGTCTCAACGCCACAGTCACGGACGACCGGATTCTAAGTTGTCACTAGTTTGAAATCTTTGACCGCGGGGGCGATTCGAAGCATCGGCTTCGATCGCCCTTCCTGCGTCTGCGATGCTGAAAACTTTTCAACGTCGGAAGTTACCATGACCACACTCTTCAATTTTTCACTCAAGCTGCAAACGCTGCAGGTCGCGATGTTCACCGTCGTTGCCGGCTGGGGTTTAACCGTGTGCGGCCAGCAGAGCGACGATTTCCAACCGCTCAACGAAAAGATGATGCCCGGGTTTGTCGCGGACACGCTGGCTCGCGTTCGTCAGTATGATCCGTCTTGGCTCCAGCCAGTACGTGTCGAACTGCCAACGGCCGGAACGGTGTCTGTGTACTCGGCAACCTCAGTGCCGAACGCCGTCCTCGCAACTCCGGCACAATTTTCAGTGAACGCCGGGCACATTTATCGCCTGCGAATTTCTGAGATGCCGGAGTTTCCGAATGTCGAAGTGTATCCCTCGATTGAAATCCTAGATCGCATGCATCCGCCCACTGGCCGTGCGGCAGATTATCCGATTCCTATCGTCCTGACCGAAGCGGATATTCGTGAAGTGCTCGACGGCCGCATGGTGACGCGGGTCGTTTATCTTGAACAGCCGCAGTTGGCTGCCATCTTGGATCCGTTGCGTCGCGAAATTCCCCAGTCCTTAGATCCAGCCGCCAACGCGTTGCAGGCAGCCGACCAGCTAGGACGTCCGATGATCATTGTGCGCATCGGTGGCCGCACGCCGTCCGGAGACCAGATGCCGTATATGTACTATGGCTCGGGCGGTGGTTTTGACCTTGGGAATTCCATCCCCATCCACACGGGAGTGGTAAAACTTTCTGACAAACGCGGACCTAAATCGTCCATCGCAAGCCGCTGATCAAAGAACAATGGTACCCGTGTGAATCAGCCGAAAAAACATCACGACTCTCATGCGTTACTTTGCCTAACAGCCAAAATGAACGTGACCAGCAGGAACGCTCAAATGCTTTCAGCGACATCAAAATCTGCCCGACTGCTGATTCCCGGCTTTGCTGGCTTGGCCCTGATGCTGAATTCCGGCTGCGGCGTCCTTCCCCATCTGCAGCGTGAACCCGATCACGTCTTTTCTTCCTCGCTGCCGGAGATACCTGAAACCCCAGTCCGTCCTGCATCAACTCCAGTTGAAGCCCACTATCCGGACACGTTGACATCCAACGCCACTCCAAATCCCGCAGACGGGATCGTGCGGATGGACGTCAAGCCGACATTGATCGACGGTCACATTGCGAAAGCAACGGTGTCTAGACTCGACAGTCCTGTGGCAGATCAGCCAGACGCCCGGAAGCAAGTTTTCAGTCAGATTCAGCTCGTCAGCTTTCAGGCAGAAGAAGCAGGCACTTTGGTGCAGCCGGACAGCTCAACCTTTACGCCCGCGGAACCACGACGCGAAATCGATCCCCGCGAAGAACCATGCAATCGCATGGAAACGATTGCCGCCTCACCATTTGCAGATATCTATTCGGACGAATACATCTTTGACGGTGGCGACCGAAATGCTCCAGCCGGTTATGTTGCCGGTCAGCGGAGCGGATTTGACTCAGAAGACACTGTCGCAAAGTACACCGATCATGTCGGTGACGCACGCACGTCGCCGTCCAATCGAGTTGCCGTCTACGCCCCTCGTTTCGGATCTGTGCGCACGGTCATCGGGCTTCAGGCCGATATAAAAGTTGACAAGGCTGCTGGAGCAAAAGACAGTCAGGGAATTGGCAATATTAAGACGGGCAATGCGGCTCAGGAAAATGTCCACGACACCATGCTGTCGGGCTTAGAATCACGCAACCGAGTTGACGGAATGGAAAGTGCCACACCTGCGATGCAGTCGCGAAGGACTGATTCCGTTGAACAGAATCGCAAAGTGGATGAAGGCCATGAAGGGCGACAGTATTCCAGCCACGGCTCGATGGATCGCCACCAAGGCTTCGTCCTGCAACAGCAGATTCAAAACGCGAGGTCATGGACCCGAGATCAGTATCCCGTGCTGACCGCCTCGACAACTAATGCTAACCAGCTTAAAGCGACGTTCAAGGTCCAGCAGACAGTCGGGCTAGAGGACGAACGTAAGACCAAAGGCAACATCCATGTCGTGAAGCTTGCCGATCATGAGATGGCGCAGGCCGGCGACACGATCAAGTTCACGATCCGCTTTGAGAACACGGGTGACTTTGACGTCTACGATGTCAGCATCGTCGATAACCTCACGCCACGGCTAGAGTACCTGCCGGGGACTGCCGTGATTGATGGCCAGCATCCTGGTGAAGTCCTCGTTGAGGATAACGGCGAGGGCAGTTCCATCCTTACCTTCGACCTTGACCAGCCACTCAAAAGCCATGACCGCGGCGAAATTACCTTTGAAACTCGCGTGCGGTAAATTTCCCATGGCTCTGCTGTCAGACTAGGCAGGCACTCAGAATAGGGGAAGCCGAGGCCGCTCGACGACTTCACCCGTGTCTGCTCTTCTTGCGTGCTTCACTTTCACTGTGTGCGATTTCAGGTTACACCTTGGTTCGCTGCGTTCCTGCAACGTCCTCGGAATTTCGTACCTCGTACACGGTTTCCCCCCATGCACATCCTTGGCAAGTTATTGCTCGTTTTCCTGACGGTAACACTCCCCCCAGTTGCGATGTCGCAGGAACAGGACTTTAATCAAAAAGTAGCTGACTCTGATCCATGGCGGACTGAGCAGGCCCGTGAATTGGATGAGTATATTCGGAAAATAGCGGCGGACTCCAGTCGCATGGCTGAGCTGTTCAAGCCGGATTATTCCTCAATCCAGGCTTTTGAAAAATCGGCCGAGCCGCTGCGAAATGCGTTCTGCGATTCGATCGGCTATCCACCTCCGGGGGAGCGACCTGCTGGAGCAGCAGCGTTTACGCGGATCGGTGAGGACGCGATCGGTGTTTACTATCGCGCCGTGATTCCCATTTTGCCCGGCGTGCATTCCGAGGGCATCTACATCGTCCCGAAATCTATTCAGGGCAAGGCGCCATTGGTGATTTCGATGCATGGTGGCGGCGGGTCTCCAGAAGTCGCGCTGTTCAACGGCGGGGCCAATTATCACGACATGGTGCGCGGCGCCGCAAAGCGGGGTTACGTCGTTTATGCGCCGCAACATCTGTTTCAGGCCGCAGGGTATCCACAGAATATTCGGCAGCAGATAGACGATCGGATGCGACTGATCGGCACCAGTCTCACGGCTGTTGAGATCGCCAAGATTACTTACGCCATTGACGAACTTGTGAAACGCCCCGAAGTCGATGCGGAGCGAATCGCGATGGTTGGCCTTTCCTACGGTGGCTACTATGCGCAGGTAACGCCAGCAATTGACACCCGTATCAAGGTCTCGGTATCGAGTTGTTACTTCGGCGTTCAGGAGGGCCGCTACGAAGCCGACGAAATGTCCGTCCCATCTGACTTTCGCTTCATGCACCGCATCACGCTCTTTAACGATGCGGATCTGGTAAGCCTGATTTGCCCGCGTGCTCATCAAATCCAAGCCGGAGCAACGGATAATGCGTCACACCGCGAAAAAGGCAAAACTCTTGCTCCTCGAGCCGCTGTGTTCTTCGAAAAACTCAACCTGAGCGACCACTTCCAGCATATCGTCTTCGAAGGCGGTCACGAATTCGACGATGAGTCGGCATGGGCGTTTGTCGAGAAGCACCTGTAAACCAGCAAGCGGCAGGATGTCAGTCCTCCGAGGCTGAACATTCCCCTATTTTGGGCCAGTCTCCGTTCGAGCCCATGTCCGGAACGCCGCAATGCATGCAGCGCGCAAGATCGACATTTTTCTAAAAATTCGCGGCCACCAAATGATAACTGCTCATTTCAGTCAAGGGTTATTTTCCCTTCGTGCGGATCGATGACGCGCACGCTGGGACGCGTGCCAGTATTCGTGGCGTCCGCAGCAGGCGGCTGAGGGAAACTCGACGAGAAAGAGCTAACCCAAACGGAGCCCTGAACGCTGCCGACAGCGCGGCTCACAAGCCGTTTCCCAACAGCGCCGGCAAACGCGGTTCGCACGGCAGGAATCAGCAACAGAAAGCCGGCAGTGTCGGTAAGAATGCCGGGCGTCAACAACAGCGCCCCAGCCACAAGAATTAAGACACCGGCAACGATCGATTGTGAGGGAGATTGTCCGGCCGACAACTGCTGCTGAATTTGGCGCCATGCCTTCATCCCCTGCCAACGCACGAGACTCATACCAAGCATTCCGGTCGATACCACCAACGCGATTGTCCAGCTAAGGCTGGTTCGCTGCGTGAGTTCCACAAGCAGCCAAAGTTCCACGAGCGGGACAAGAGCCAGCAAAAAAATGAATTTTAGAAACAATGTAGGGTCTTTCCTGTCATCTACTCGGCGCGGTCATGAGTCAGACAATTGGTGAGCGGCATGCGTCAGCTTGCCGGTACAAAACGACTTACCATGGGGCCAGCTCCGCTCGCCGGACTCATTTCTGCCCGCGTGGAGTCTAGCGGAACGATATCAATTTTGGAAAAATGTCCAAACTTGAAAAGTTGCGGAGCGGTATCCCAAGAGGCTTCCTTGTCCCGATCTTCGCGATACAATCTCTAAAAACCACCCAATTTGCCTTGAGTGCTGCATATCCTTTGTTGGGATGATCGGCATCATACGGCGGTAGGGCAACGATTTCAGGATACACACAATGGCTCGACATTTGATTTTCTGTGTGCTGGCGTTTGCTGGCGCAATGGGCACGACGGACGCTGGTCACTTCTTTCGTTGTTATTCACGCCCGATTGTTGTAGCACCAGTGGTGGCCTACCAGCCGGCTTATGTGGTTCCGACCATGTCGTATGCCGTTACGCAGATGCCAATAACGACGGTGTCGTATGCTCCAGCTTACTATGCTCCAGCTTACTACGCTCCAGCTTACTATGCTCCAGCCTACTACGCTCCAGCCTACTATGCTCCAGCTTACTACGCTCCAGCCTACTACGCTCCAGCACCAGTTTATGCGGTGCCTGCGTACGGTTACGGGCAGCGGATCCACAGTCATTTGAACGTCCACAGAAACGGGACCTACAACTATCACCTTCGCGTGCGATAAGGGCGAAGGACTGCAGCAGGAATTGCCGGATTTTGTCGCTTCATGAGCGATGGCTTTCGCCAAACTTTACAGTTCGAGATTGACGAGCGTAGAATGCCGGCGATGCTTTTGATTGTGCTGAACTGAAGCTTTCAGATCGTATTTTTCAGAGGACGATAAGTCCCTATGGAGCGACTGAAATAGACGGAAAAATCGATCTGGAGTCATTTTCTTAAAACCGTTATAAGGCTGTCCTCACTGAGGCGGACGAGTCGCGGGCAAGCTTAGGCTTGTGATAAATGTGATCCGGACACAAAGGATTCGGCAGGAAGCCGGAAGCTTTGAGTCATCTTCAGTCAGCGTGTTTGACAACGATTCTGCTCATTGAAGCAGACATGTTCTCTCATCGGAAGGAGTCCGATGGTGCGCTTCATCGCTGCCATTACCATTACGATCTGTTGTTACTCATCTGCTGTTCAGGCGCAAGCAAAACCGCCTAGCAAACGTCCTGTGACACCTGTCTCTCGGAATCAGGTGGAAGATTCACCGTCCCGCGCTCGGGTAGAACTTCAGCAAGATCCTCCGAATCAGGGTGTCCAGCCGTTAGCTCCAGAGCTCGAGCAATTGCTTCGCGACTGGGCGGCTGCGAGCGACAAGATTGAGCGTCTGGAAGGCGCCCATTTGCGGCGCGTGTACGACATGACGTACGAGGTTGAGAAACTTTCCCAAGGGCGATTCTATTTTGAGACGCCCGATAAGGGCCGCATCAATATTTCGCCCATCGCAGTCACGCCGAAGATGGTGGATCAGCGTTCAAGTGGTGCCGTGCCGACAAAAAAGCGGAAAAACGGCAAGCCATTTGAGTTAAAATCAGATCAGGAAGAATGCTGGTCCTGCGACGGTCTTCGCGTCTATGAAATGGACGTCGCCCAGAAACAAGCGAGGGTTGCGCAATTGCCGGCTGATGTGCAGGGCAAGAATATCATGGACAGCCCCTTGCCGTTCCTGTTCGGGATGCCCCCGGAGAAAGCAAAACGCCGGTTTGCGATGTCGTTGATGCGTCCAATTGATCCTGCAAGCGGCCGGGCTTCGCTCCATATTCTACCTAAGCTTCCGCAAGATTCGGGGAATTGGGCCAGTGCTGACGTGATCCTAAATCTGAAGACATTTCTTCCGGAAGCGGTACAGTTGGTCGATCCCGCTGGGACAAAAATCACGGTTTACAGTTTTTCAAGCTTGAAAGTGAATGAGAACAAATTTATCGATGCCATCATTGATAACCAAGATCCGAAGACGCGATACACGCCAGATTTGCGTGGTTTCAACGTCCAAGTCCAAGGTAGCGAAGAGCCTGCGCAAATCGGGGAGCAGGATCTGACAGATCCTAGCGCGCAACCTAATCCAAAACTCGCCGTTCCAGCAAAGGGTGAACTTGTCAACGTTCAAGGGATGTTGCATTCTGAGGCGGTAATTCAACTCGAACGCCAAGGACTGAAGCGTGTCAAAGATGATAAGGAAGCCAACAGTATCATCTTAGAAGCTGGGCCGATTGCGGAAAAAGAAGCTGATGTTTTCACTGTTAAGTCTCAGGATCCACCTGCGGGCACGGCTCTGAAAAAAGGCATGAAGGTGCGCCTGACCATCTGGACAAAATCTGGCGGCAACGCGAAGCAGTAGCGGCGATCGAGGGTTACGGCAGTCCTTAGGCGCACGGCAGAAAAATGACCGGAGCTGAATTGTAAGAATCCCGTGACGGGATTGGGACGGCATCATCCCTCGCACGCCTTACATACGGACAACGGTCATGCGCCTCTTTTGTGTGCGGAAAGTCAGCATCTTTTGGCTATGTTTTGTGTTATGCGCACCGCATGTCGCCTCGGCTTTTCAGGTAGGGACAGCGCCAGCGAAGAGAGCTGTTGACGCCGTGACCGAATTGCATCGGATCTTTGCCGAAGAATGGCAACGGACGTTGCGGGAGAATCCGACGCAGGCCTCTCAACTGGGCGATCGACGCTACAGTCAGTTCTGGCCCGATACTTCACTGACCGCAATCCACGCGTCGCAGGCAAAAACGCGGCAAGTACTGGCAGCCATAAAGGCATTGGACAGATCGGCGTTTTCAACTGACGACAGCTTGAACGCGCGACTCTTTGAATCTCAGTACGAAGCCGACATCAGCGAACAGCCATTCCACCTGCATCTGCTGCCGATCAATCAACGTGGCGGATTACAAGATGAAGATACAACTGCGGATATCCTGCAGTTTGATACGTTGCGGGACTACGCCGACTGGATCGCGCGACTCAGAGCATTCCCGATCTACACGGCCCGTACGATGGCGTTGATGCGGCAGGGAATCCGCGAACGAATGTTGCATCCGAAAATCGTAATGCAACGCGTTCCAGCCCAAATCCGCAAACAACTGGTTGAGCGACCTCAGGATAGTCCGTACTACAAACCCTTCCGTACGTTCACCGTCGAACTGACGGACGCAGAAAAAAATGGCTTAAGAAAAGAGGCGGTAGCGGCGATCGAATCCTGTATTCTCCCTGCGTATCGCACGTTTTTTGACTTTCTGGAGCAAGAATATCTTCCCGCGTGCTTTGATGAGGTCGGTTGCTGGCAACGTCCTGATGGCCAGACGATGTATGCAGCACTGGCCCGCCGATTTACGACAACCAATCTTACGCCACAGCAGATTCACGACATCGGAGTGGCGGAAATGAAACGTATTCGGAATGAAATGGAAGTCATTCAGAACGAGGTCGGATTTCAAGGCTCATTTCAGGAATTCCTGATCCACCTGCGTACGGACAAGCAGTTGTATTTTGACACATCGGAAGAGCTTCTGCAGGCGTATCGCGAATGCTGTGAACGCATCAATCCCAATCTGCCAAAACTATTTCTCAAGCTGCCAAAGTCTGCATACGACATTCGACCCATTCCGGATCAGATGGCACCCGATACCACCACGGCTTATTATCGTCCTCCCGCAGCCGACGGGACTCGTCCGGGCAGCTATTTTGTGAATCTATATCGGCCTGAAACCCGTCCGAAATTTGAAATTGAGGCATTGTCGTTGCATGAATCGGTGCCTGGCCATCATCTGCAGGTTGCGTTGTCAATGGAACTCACGGACATCCCCGAATTTCGCCGCTATGGCGGTCAAACGGCCTTCGTCGAAGGCTGGGCGTTGTACACGGAAAAACTGGGCAGCGAACTAGGGCTCTACCGTGATCCGTACTCGCGTTTTGGGCAACTGACGTATGAAATGTGGCGCGCTGTGCGACTAGTTGTGGATACGGGAATGCACAGTTTGAAATGGAGTCGTCAGGAGGCGATTGATCTCTTCGCAAGCAACACGGCCAAATCGATGCTGGACATTGAAAACGAAATCGATCGCTACATTGCATGGCCGGGACAGGCGTTAGCGTACAAAATTGGCGAACTGAAAATACAGGAACTACGCAGGCGATGTGAACGAGAACTTGGGAGCCATTTCGATGTGCGTGAGTTTCACGATGTGGTGCTAAAAAACGGGGCAGTTCCACTTGATGTCTTGGATGAACTTGTGACGGCTTGGATCACGGCGAACAAGCCATAAGGCGCGCATCCAACAGGCCCTGAAATAGAACCAAGGCTGGCATGTTTGCACATACCAGCCCCGGAACATGAGTCGTCACATAGTGGAGGAGTTACGATGTGACGATGGCATCAAATTTTCTAGCTGACTCCTCGCATCGTGCGTCAACCTGTTTTGCGTGTAAACAGATCAACTGGTGGCTTGGCAGCGGTTATCGCATTGAAAAGACGGCCGGGTCATCAATCAAGATGGGCGTCGACCAAGTTTTACCATCGTTCAGATTGCAGCTGTTAAAGAAATGTGTCGCAAAGTATTCGGCTTTGTAACCGTAAGGAAAACTCGAATACAGGTGATCAGCAGAGGTGAGATCTTTCACGCCCTGTTTGCCATAGAAATGAACCTGTCCGTCGCCGGAAACTGACATTCCTAGCGTCCACCATCCGGGCGCCAGTTTCAGGCTTTTCACTTCATGCCCCAGATGGTCACCGCGAATCAGCAGGATCGCTTCGTCCGCTGCAGTGCGACCGTCGTGGCTGCTGTGAAATTCAATGAAGTAGCCAGGCCAGTACTCTTCCTGCTTCTTGCTGCTCTTCGAAAATAGAAATCTTTTTTTGCTCTCGGTAATCGTGGTCTTCGTATCAATGCGGTAACCAAAGTGAGTTCCCGAGCGATTTTCCCATTTGTCAAACGGCGGCAGAAAAATGCGACAAGTGCAGCTCGGACTGCGACTGACTGCAATGGCCCCAATTCTGGATGTGCAGGACATGACGAGGTCATCCTGCTCCATCTGGCCGCTGTTTTGCCCGGGAACTCCCGAATTTAGCGTCTGAATCTTCAGCGATCCTTTACTCCCCGCGATACCTCCCAATGGCGTTTCCACGCGTAAGATATGGTCGGGCATGCCACGTTTGGGACTCTCAAACCACCGTTGGTTGTTGGAGAATCCGGTTGGCGTACGCACCTGTTCGTCCTGTTCCTTGCTGGCTTTATTGCCGTTCGGAACCCATTCCCATTTTTCATCTTCAAAGTCGTCGCCCACCTGCTGCAGTTTCATTCCCGTTCCGGGAACCAACTGAGCTTGCACATTCACAAAAAAAATAGGGAGCGCGACTACAAAGCAAGTGGCACGGAAGAGTGAGAGAGCTGGCGACTTCATGTCGTCGTGTTCCTTTGAATCAGAATCCATTCTGACGGACCGCAGAAACTTTAATTCAAAGTCTCAGCGGTAAAAATTGAAATGGTGCCAATCAGTGGCGTCGCATCTTGCTCGGCAACTGACCAGCTGACCATCTCGGTTTTGGGTTCCATTTCTCAGAAAACTCGTCGCCATCCATGGCAATCGGATCCTCTGGTGAACTCCCAAACACCTGTCTGTTAGGTTCTATCGGCCTTCGTGGCATAGACGGCATACGCATTCCTGCTCTCCCAAAGCGTTGGAAGCAAAGCAACCAGCCTCGACCGGCAAGACTTTCGTACGCTGCGAAACCAGAAAACAGCCCCCAAACACCCCCATCTCACATTGACTGCCGGCACTGTTCCTCTTCGGCTTTTTATATTCCAGCTGCTGAATAAATAACAACGTTTGAGAGTTCGCAGGAAACTTCAGTGCTATGCCGAATTTTTCGCCCGCTGGGCCGCTGCCGGACGGGCGGGGAGGCAGATCAGGATTGCGGCGAGTAGGGAACAAGAAAGATGGACCTTGTTAATGAGTTCTGATTGCTTATGCAGTTTTAAAAAATCGGGACCACGCACCTGACCTGGGGGACTAATCGTATGCTGCAAAGGCAAATAGACGGCGACGTAGTCGTATCCGACAATGGCAGCGGAGAGCACGCAAAGTGCAAATCCTGCGGTCAGCTTTTTGCGGTTTCCGCGGGGTGTCGACGTGATCGCAAGGCCGGTTGCCGTGATGGCAGTACTCAGGCAGATAGCTCCGTAAAGGTAGTAGAGTGGAAACCGGATTGTTGCGAGGCGATCTTTGGCGATCGAATCCAATTCAGGCATGCGTTGTTCGGCAATGGTAATCACGACAAACAACGCGGCGCCGCCGATCCATGCGACGAGAAACAAGCGGGCGGTGGTCAGAAACAAAGCGTTCAGAATACGAGTCAGCAGGGACACTTGAGACAGACCTTTCGTAGGGAGCGATGAGCAGGGAGTTCAGCAACGCTGGGATGACCATCCCGATCAAAGCCCGTTGCATATTCTAACGAATCAGCATTGCATCGCCATAGCTGTAAAAACGATAACGTGCCTCGATCGCTTTTCGGTAGGCTTCCATCGTCAATTCGTATCCTGCCAAGGCGGCCACAAGGACCACAAGTGTCGAGCCGGGCAGGTGGAAATTTGTTAAAAGACGATCAATCACCTGAAACTGATAACCGGGGCGGATAAACAACTGCGTCCGCCCGTCCCATGGTTCTGTCCGACCACAGGCAGCGTAAGCGGATTCTAGCGTTCTCACCGTCGTTGTACCGACAGCCAAGACCTGGTGCCCAGTTGATTTCGTGGCTGCAAGCGCATCGCACGTATCAGACGGAAGGCGACACCACTCGTCATGCATGCGATGTTCGGATAGCCTTTCGGTTGTGACTGGTCGAAATGTGCCGATGCCGACGTGCAACGTGACTTCTGCGGAACTCAGTCCTCGGTCTCTGCACTTCTGCAAAAGTTCTGGACTGAAATGCAGGCCGGCCGTGGGCGCGGCGACAGCACCGGGTTGAGAAGCGTATGCTGTCTGATATCGAATTTGATCGTCCGCATCCGCTAGCTTGCGGCCCATATAGGGCGGCAATGGCAGACTGCCATATTCTGTCAGGATTTCGAATGGTGGGCGAAGATCCGAGACCATAGCTTCCCAGCTGCCGTCATCTCGTTTGTGTTGCAATGTCAACAGCAGTGTCCTGCCTGATTGCATGTGGGGAGGCCCTGCCGTTTCAAGTTGCTGATCGTAGGCACGCACAACTGTAATGGTTTCGCCAGGTTGCAGTCGACCGCGTGTGTCGCACAGGATGATCCATTGGCCAAGGGCAGACTGTTCTACAAATAAGCCTTCCCACCGCCCGTTGGTCGCCGTCCGAAAACCAAACAGCCGCGCAGGCAGGACTTTCGTGTTGTTGAATATCAGGAGGTCTCCCGGATCCATAAAAGCTGGTAACTCACGAATGTTTGCATGCTGGATTGTGCCCTGTTCACGATCCACCACAAGCAATCGTGAGTCATCGCGCCGCGCTGCGGGGCGGGATGCAATCAGTTCGGGTGGCAGTTCAAACTGCCAAGTGGAAAGTTGATCGGGATCCGATGGTGACATAGCGAATTTTTGCACAGGGGAGATTGCACGAACAACGCCAGTGACCTCGCTCCGCGACTCACATTCATCTTCTCGAACGCACGGAAACAACGCCCTGCGACGGTTACCATAAGTGACCTGCGACGAGATCACCACGGTGGCACATTGGAATCTCAGTCGGTGGAGCGAATTTGGGCGCGTAGGCGAACTTTTTCCGAGGAGCCGTGGTCTTGTGGCATAGGCTTTGCTTTTCTACATGCAGTTGCCGGGTTTTATGAGTACCGACTCCTCCGCACCTTTAAGGATCAGATCGGTGAAGTCACTCGAAAATCGATTTTGTGGGGCTGGCTGGCATCGACCGATTTGTACATTGCGGCTGATCGCCGGATGATGGTGACCGATCAAAACCTATCGTCTCCGACCGGCATAGAACTTCTCGCGAGGCTGATCGACCGCACTCGTGTAGAATCAGTCACCGCGTTTAATGATCTGGCCTGCCGGATGGCCGAATCCGTGGTGACTTACGGTAATGGCTCCGCTGCCGCGTCCACGGTCGTGCTTGATCCGTGCCGATACAATCCGACGTTTCGCGAAAACGAGTACCTAGCGCGTATGATCGGGTCGCAGATTGTGCATGCCGGAGAATTGGTTGTTACGAAGGACGGCGTGGAGTTGGTGTCTGGCATGAAGCGGACCCGAGTCCACACGATCGTGCATCGGATCGATGATGATCTACTCGACCCCAATTGTTTTCGACCGGATTCCTTAGTCGGGCTACCGGGACTCTGTAAGGCATGGAAAAGTGGTCGCGTGGACCTCTTGAACCCGCTGGGCAGCAGTGCTGCGAACATTCGCAGTTTCGACCAACTTGTACCCACGATGATTCGAGAATTTCTGGGTGAGGAACCAGTGTTGCAGATCGCTCATTCACACGCATGCTCCACACCGGAGGCGATACGCCAATTGATTGAAAACCCAACGCACTTCGCCGTGCGGACTAACGATCCCATGCATCCTTCGTTGCCTGAGTTGTCGATGTCGTTTGCAACTCAACATGCTCGTCAAAGTGCAACAATCGCAATGACAATCCCAATGACATTCGCAGGAGTTACTAGCAGACGGATGTGGCGCACGCTGTCACGCTATAAACCTGAACCAAAATCAGCTTGTTTTGGGTTAAGTATTTCATTGAAGGACGTGGACTGGGTAGACTCCGCATGCAGAAATTTCTGCTCTCGCCATTTTCAAAAAATGATTTCGCACTCTGAAGCCTCCACATGCCGCCGCGCCACGCAGCAACTCCCGTCGATTGCATCCGATCCGCCTCGCGCCGCCACTTGCTCCAGGTTGGCTATTCTGGGTTAATGGGACTGGGGCTGAATTCACTGATGCCTGGAACAGCAACGGCTGCCGAATCATCGCCAGACGTCGTTGGAGCACGTGCGAAGTCGCTGATCATCGTCTTCTGTACCGGGGCGATCAGTCATCACGACACGTTCGACATGAAACCCAACGCGCCAAAAGAGATCCGAGGCGAGTTTAATCCAGTTTCGACTTCTGTTACGGGAACTCAAATCTGTGAACATTTACCGCGTCTTGCCACGCGGGCCCACAAGTATGCGCTGGTCCGCAGTCTATCACACAAAGACAATAATCATCTAATGTCGACACATCATGTCCTGACCGGCCACATTCAGCCAGGGGCCTTCTTTGACAAGGTTGCGTCCCGTGATGACTGGCCGTGTTACGCAGCGGGGTGTGAGTATCTTCGGCCGCGAAGTGACGGTATTCCAAGCGGTGTTAACCTGCCCACGTTTCTGATGTCTTCACCCCTCACATGGCCGGGGCAACATGCTGGTTTTCTGGGACCGAAATATGATCCGTGGCAAATCGTAGGGGATCCCAACCATTCTGAATTTCGAGTAGACGCGTTGACCCTGTCTCAGGGAGTTAACCCCACACGCCTCGATCAGCGTCGCAGTTTATTGAAGGCGATCGATCAGCAGACCGACGTTTCTTCTGATATCGGGGCATATCGAATGACGGAAGATCAGAGGCTGGCGTTTACGATGCTGTCGTCGGGGCAACTGTCACAGGCGTTCGAAATGAATCGCGAAACCGATGCTGTTCGGGATCGCTACGGACGACATGCCTTTGGCCAGTCGTTACTGCTGGCGCGGCGACTTGTGCAAGCCGGAGTCCCGATCGTCCAGGCCAACATGGGGTCCGTGCAGAACTGGGACCACCATTCGGCGATCTTCACAACACTCAAGGGACGCATGCTCACGCCGCTGGATCAGGCGGTCTCGGCGTTGCTGGATGATCTGGATGAAAGCGGAATGCTCGACCAAACAATGGTCATGGTTTTGGGTGAGTTCGGTCGTACACCAAAAGTCAACAATGAGTCCGGCCGCGATCACTGGGGTCCGTGTTTTACAGGCCTCTTCGCCGGTGCCGGCGTGCTTGGCGGCAAAGTTGTTGGCCACTCAGATGACATCGGCGCCTATCCGACATCCGCGGCATTTTCCCCGGACGACATCGGTGCGACCGTCTATAGGGCGCTGGGCATTGATCCACATGCTGTTGTTCGTGATCGAATCAATCGCCCTGTGCATCTGAATCAAGGCTCTGTGATTGAGGCCTTATACAGCGACGTCAGTGTTTGACGTCAGTGTTGAATTCCGGTTGTTTCGATCTCACTGCTTGCTGCTCGATTGAGCAGCCTCGCCTCACATTAGCGTGCGACGTCTAGCCTGTACCGTCTCTATCCTAGCGATCATGCGATACGCATCGACACTGGCGACTCTCTTGTTTGCCATGAAAACGAGGGCATAAGCCGTCGTTGCGAAGAATGAATCAATAACTGGTACGCGACTTGCTGCTGGTGGATCTGAAGCGTGCGGCCTCAAGGCATGAAGCGGCACCAAGCATGATGAATTCTCATACAGCAAGGACAAGGGTTTCATGAGTACTGGTTTCTTGATCGACATGGATGGTGTGATCTACCGTGGTTCTGAACTGATTTCCGGTGCGCGGCAATTCATCGTGAAGTTACTTGATGAAGACGTGCCGTTTCTGTTCCTTACAAACAACAGTCAACGCAGTCGAAGAGATGTGGAGACGAAGCTAAATCGGATGGGAATTCCCATTCAGGAAAAGCACGTCTTCACCTGTGCGATGGCGACGGCACGTTTTCTCGCGCGACAGTTGCCAAATGGAACGGCATTTGTCATCGGCGAAAGTGGACTCATCAATGCGTTGCATCGTAACGGTTACTCGATTGTGGATTCGCATGCGGACTATGTCGTCGTGGGTGAAGGGCGGACCCTGTCATTTGAACTCGTGGAACGAGCTGTTCAATTGATCATGGAAGGAGCAAAGCTGATTGCGACTAATCTGGACCCAAACTGCCCAACCCAAACAGGAACTCGTCCTGGTTGCGGGGCCGTGGTGGCTTTGTTGGAAAAAGCGACCGGGGTGAAGGCGTTTAGCGTCGGAAAGCCGAGTCCCGTGATGATGCGTGCGGCGCGGAAAGAACTTGGGCTCGCGGCGGCGGATACCACGATGATCGGCGACACCATGGATACGGACATTCTGGGAGGCGTGCAGTTGGGATATCGCACAATCCTTGTCCTGTCCGGATCGACAAGTCGGGATGATCTGAAGGATTTCGCGTACCGACCGGATCTGGTCGTGGATTCCATTGCCGATCTCTTGAACCCGTCGCCCGCAATTCAGAGTTTTTTGAGTAATGTTCGGCCTGCCGAATCCGTGCTGGCTAGCTGAAAATGAAAAGACGCCCGGAGCATTTCGGTCCGGGCGTCTTCATTGAGCAGAAGTGGCGTCACTTCCATTCAGACCATAAATCACTGAATTGAAAAACCTTCCAGATGGGAATTCGTTTTGGCGTACTCATTGAGCTTCGCCTTGTAATCCAGTGTCGGGTTGGTCACACGAAAACTGCACACCTGATTTCCAGTATCAGTCTGAATGTCGCTAATGCCATCAATTTTGGTCAGATCGCTTCGCACGGAAGCGGCACAGCTGCCTCACGTCATGTTCGGCACGCTCAGGGACACAAGAACTCCCTCGGCCGTCTTAGAGGCAGCAGGAGCAGCAGCGTGTGTCTGTGAAACTTCAACTGAAACGGGATCCGTCTCAGCCACACAGCCCGCGATGGATGCCATGACCCCACCGGTCAACAGCATTGGTACAAACTTCTTCACAGTCATTCTCCAAAAGAAACCAACAACACACAAAAATGGTTGTGAGCCATCACCGTTCAAGGGCTTACCTGAAAGGTGATCCACTCGACCAACCCGACACGCAAATGACGCCGTTAGCGTCATTTGCGTGTCGAGCCGATGTGGCACTCGAGATTTTAGGCTGCCATGCGGGTACTGGACACAGAATCTCCTGAATAGGGCAAGATGAGCCTGCTATTCCTCGCGTGCGGATAGTTTTCCAGCGTCTTCCGGCGTCAACGCCCGATCGAAGACCGCAATTTCATCGAGACGTCCTTCCCAGTTATTTAGATTGTCGCTGCGACCACCGAAATAGAACTGTTTGAATTCCGCCGGAGACACGGGAACCGAATCGTGTTGAATCTCCGGTTCGGCGTTCCCATTCAGATATACTCGGATCGTCGTCCCTTCCCGGATGATAACCACATGATTCCAGGTCCAGCGATCAATCGTAGTCTTCCCGATCAAGGGATTTTGGCCGGTGCTGTCGCCATGCTGAAAGATGAGCTTTCCTAGAACTGTCGCCGTGCCTCCGATTCCCAGATGATCACCCCGAGGACTTAGTCCGTGATTATTATCACGTGACACGATCCAGCCTGCGGTGCCTCGCCCTTCATTCGGCATTCCGTTCCAAAGCCATAAGGAAACTGAATAATGATCATTCAATTCCGGAAAGCGCGCGCTCAATCTGCCGCCGGCAAAATGCGCCGCGCGATTGGTTTCGGACTCAAGGCAAAACGCATCCGATCGCGGCCCTTCCAAAAAGAACACCACTCCCGGTTCATAGACGGCATCGTGCTGATGTGGCGATGTATCAATGGCGTGCGGGGCTGCGAGGTCGTCCATCCGCCACCATGCCACGGGCTTCAAGGCGGCAATAGCCTGTGCGGCAGCACCTTGTGTTTGGACAAACGGCCGGCGAGTTTTTCCGGTGACTTCTTCTAGCAACTGCAAGTCGGCTTCCACAATTTTAGGTTCCGCCAACACTTCCAGCCCGGCTGACCGTGCAGCCCACGTATTGTAGCCACCGAGCAGATGTTGTTCCGGAGGAGGAATATACCCATCGCCACCATTTGCGAGTTCGATCACCATGGTGTGTGGCAATGGTGACTGAAGTTTCAATTTCAGCCCGGTGAGGGCATACGTTTCATTGGGAGTTGTGGCGATAGCAATCTCGCCAATCCGCAGCGCTTGGACAACAATTTCCGTGGATTGAAGCTGGTGCAGGATCACCTGTTCGCGAGCATAGACTTCTTCCGTTGTTGACGGCGGTTTGTCTCCGAGCGTTGCGACTATGCGTGTGGCCCACTCTAACAACTGCGTATTGGGTACACGATAGTTGAGCGGCAGCCGGCGTTCGGCCATCGCAAGTTCGGACGTTGCGGAATATGTGATGGAACGATAGGCGTCCAACGCGATCTTCAACAGGCCATCAGTGTATTCCGAGACTGTCGGACTTTGCAGCGGTGTGTCAACCGCCTGATTGTAGTCGCGTCTCCAGATATCGCCGCTGCATCCATGAGACATGATGGCGACAAACGGATGAGCGTCGTCCTTTGGCGCAGCTAAAACCTGTTCCTGAAAGCCGTTGCAGAAGAGTCCAAAATAATCCGGATGCAATGCTTCGGGTACTGAGAAATAATGCATCGAAAAATTCGACAGGACCGCAAGCGGTCGGCCTTCCGGTGATTTGAAGGCTATCATCGATAAGTCCGGATCTTCCGGACCGGATTCTCCAGTCACGTTGTCCAGATTTGCACCGGCGTGCATGTTGGCACGCAGTGTCGGGTTGCCAAAAGGATCAATTCCGATCCGATCCGGGCGGATAATCCAGCGTCGAAGAGCGGTGTAGTCGGCGGCATTTCGTACGGCCCAGCCTACTTCCGCAGGCTCCAGATGAGATTCTGCCAGAGCGATGGCTTCCGCAAGTCGGTCGCGCAGAAAGACGATATAGTTCTCATCGAGCTCGGTCCCCAGACAGGCCATCGACGATGGTGCTGTGTGAGTGTGTGTAGCAGAAATCAGCATCCGGTCTGGCCTAATTTTTGTCCGCAGTGCGGCGAGCTGCTTGGCGTCGTCCAGAACGATACGACCGATCATACAGCTATCGACCACCACGATCGCAATTCGTTCCGCGCCATTGTCCAGCACAATCGATCGCGCATACAGCGGCGCGACGGATTTCTCAGCAGAGCGGCTGGTCATGCCGCCGTTAACCAGAACGGGAAACTGTTGTGGCGTGATGTCCACGATTGCGGCCCCGGCTTTTAGTTCCGCTTTTGCGGAATGGGGAGCACTGCAAACGGTCGCAACATACAAAGTCAAAGTCCATGCGATTTTCATCGTTTTTTTCTCTCAATTGTCGTTAGAAACAGACTGAGCGACTGTAGTACCGCAGAATTCGCGGTGAGTTGCAACTTTCCTGCGTTGGATTATTTCTGTAGGATCGCCCACAATGACAGTCAATGGTAACTGCCTTAAACGTCTGTTGTGGAAACAACTGCAGCATTCACTGCAAAGTTTATTCCACGCATTTCAACTCTCCAACAGCTACGCATGAGCCGAGATTATAACTTCCTGTGGAGCATCTTTCTGCTCCTGCTGGTTAGCCAATTGCCGATTTTCGTGCAGCAAACACTGACTCCGGATACGGTGCTGTACGATATTCAAGCGCGGTCTTTGTTGAACGGCGGCGTGCTGTATCGTGATGTGCTTGAACCAAACCTGCCGGGAATTGTCTGGGTTCATGCCGTCGTTCGAAGTGTCATCGGCTGGACGTCGCCGGCGCTTCGCGTGTTTGATCTGCTCGTTGTGCTGTCGATCGGCCTGCTGCTCGGCAGACTGGCGGCAGCGGCAAGTCAGCAACAGAAACACACAGTCCAGGCTGCAACGTTGTTCGGTGTGATGCTGTTTTATTTTGGCACATCGGAATGGTGTCACTGTCAGCGAGACACATGGATGCTGCTGCCATGCCTGTTGGCGTTTATGATTCGAATCAGCGTACTGCGAAGGATGGAAGATGCTCGCGGTGCCGTTGCCGGAACATCGGTGCGACTGTTTGCGTTCGCGATGCTGGAGGGAATTTTCTGGGCTGTGGGATTCTGGCTCAAGCCTTTCGTGGCGATCCCGGCGTTGGCGGTGCTCGTTGTGTCACTGCGTTTTTCACCAACCGTGCGAGTCTGGAGCATCCAGACGCTGGCGGTCCTGTGTGGCGGAGTACTGACGGGAATTGTCGGAGTTGTCTGGATGATTCAAAGTGGATGCTGGCCGCACTTTATCGACATGGTTTCAAACTGGAACGGCGATTATTTTCAAGCTGGCCGCTCGCGCTGGACGTGGGATCGTTTCGTATCGCACGCAATTCGATTTCAGCCGTGGATTCTGCTGCATTTTGCGGCGATCATTGTCAGCGTCAGGACCCTCTGGATGCGGCGGACGGCAGATGTCAGCAGCACGACAGCCCATGATATCGTAGGTAATCTGTTGGCTGCGCTCTATTTGGGCTGGATCGCCCAAGCATTTTTCCTGCAGCAACTGTTCGACTACATTCATGTGCCGGGAATCCTGCTGGCATTGACAATCTGCATCAGAGGCGCCTGCCCATCTCCGGCGAGCGGTGGGCGTCAGCCCTCCGGTACCCAGACGCCGCCTGCGACATCCAACATTGCCACGGCTCGCAAAAATCTCATCATGCCTGCGACCATCGCCTTCGCCTGTCTGGTGATCGCTTCCTCACCGGTCTTCCGCTGGCATCGCCAACGTCTCTGGCTACCTTGCGTGCGAGCCTGTCTCGGGACACCGCTGTCGCCAGAGTTCCGAGACAAAATGGCTCAAATTCCATTTCCGCGTTGGAACGAACTTCAACCAATTCTGGACTACGCGCGGCAGATCGGGATCGCCGATAAATCTCTGATGGCATACAACGGCAATCTGATCCATCTATATCCGGAACTTGGATTTCAGCCCGCGACGCGTTTCGTGTACCTCGACGTGCTGGCCCGCAATTTCCCTAATCGCCGCGAGTTAATGATATCTGCTCTCGAAAATTCGCCCGTACGATATGTCGTAAGTGACCTCCGGGAAGACGGCTGGGAAGGCGACATCCCGGACGCTGTCTTGTTACCGCCTGCGGTTGCGGAGCACCACGCGGAGCTGTGCTTTCCCTACAATCAGACGCCTTTGTTTCGTTCGGGTGGCTATGTGCTGTTCCGAATGGATCAGCCTGTGACTCGGTTGTCGAGTAACTATCTTCCGCTGGCGAAGCCGTAGTTGCAGGAGTTTGCGATGTATGATTTTCCAGCGTCCGTTCGAAGCGAGACCGACTGCACGACGATCATCACGCATTTCTGCCACCTTGCTCTACTGGCGGCTCTGGTCTGGTTGGTCATTCGGACACCACGCTCACATTTCGCACGCAATCTCCACATCTGGTTGTCGTTGAGCTTTGTCATTCTAGTTGGACAGTTTTTACAGATTTCCTGTTGCGTAACGAAATCTTCAGTCGCGATTTCATCCGGAATTATAGCTGTCTTCATCTGCATGATCGGCGCAATTCGCGTGACACTTCAATCGCAACGGGTGAGCGAATCGAAGCCAGAACTGAGTATTCTCGAAATCGCGGTCGTCGTCCTCATTCAGATTGTGCGTTTCGTCTCTGCTGACACCGATCCAAAGATCCTGAAGGCACTGCTGACAGTGGATGGGAATGAAGAGGTTGGTGAGTTTTGACAGTGCACGCAAAGTGGCATCACAGAAAGTACTGTGCCGCTCGCCTTTACTGCTTCCTTTCCGCGTACATCTTGGGAGCTCTATAACACACCAAATGTTTCGAACGCGACGGTCGCTGACATCCCACCGCGAATCGCATCTCGCACCTGATTCTCGGCGTGGACTTTATTCCATGCGGCGCGCACGACTGATGACTCAATGGCCTGCGGAACGATGACGATTCCGTCCTGATCAGCAGCAATCAGATCGCCTGGACAAATGACAACCCCGTCAATTTCTACCGGCACATCAAAGTCAATCACGCGTTGCCGATCGCGGCTGTCGTACGGACAGCGACTTCGGGCGAATACCGGAAACTTCATGCTGCGCATCTGCGCCACGTCCCGCACGGCACCGTCGACGACGACACCGATGCAGCCTGTGTTACGGGCAGCGGTCGAAAGCAGTTCTCCCCAGATTCCGGATCGCATCGAACCGGCTGCCGCGCACACAAGGACGTCGTCAGGACGACATGCATCGACCGCCGCGAGTTCCAGCTTGTAGGGTTCCGGATCGACATGCGCCATATCCGCCCACAGCGTCGTACGACAGCGACCGATCAGAAAAACATCCGGCAACGTTAAGGGAAGCAGTGCCACTCGGGGCGATTGATGAGTCAAGCCGGCAGCGTCCAGAGCATCGCACAACAACGGCACGGACAGGTTCGCCCGCATCATCTCAAGCGTGATCGTGGTTTCAGGCAC
>Ga0209553_1000289_pt1 | contig 26613 bp, 32 predicted proteins | sample LauGreFBDMM110DN_2_FD_188217 | JGI IMG/M metagenome (GOLD analysis project Ga0209553, IMG submission 188217) | Freshwater lake microbial communities from Lake Michigan, USA - Fa13.BD.MM110.DN (SPAdes) (version 2) | ecosystem: Environmental > Aquatic > Freshwater > Lake | place: Lake Michigan...
CCTGCTCGACATCGGCGTGCATTACGCAACCACATTGCGTTGCTGGCGTGAGAACCTCTTCGCCAATCTCGAGCAGGTGCGCGCCCTCGGTTATCCCGAGGAGTTCATCCGCATGTGGGAGTTCTACTTCTGCTATTGCGAGGGCGGTTTCATTGAGCGTGTCATTGGCGACGCGCAGATGCTGTTCATCAAGCCGCTGGCGCGGCCGGCTCTGTAAGTAACTCGCAGGGCCTGTCTGCCGAGCGCGTCATGCTTTGCCCGTCCTGTGCGAAAATGCAGGCGGGAGAAAATATAATCAAACGAAAACAAATTGTTATTGCAGTCGTCGGCTCGGGCCGCGCGCTACGGAGTCTCGGTGGCTGACGTGCAGCGCCTTGTGCAGGGCGTGATCGGCGGCGAGAGCGTCGGCACGATGGTCGACGGACGCGAGCGATTCCAAATCAACCTGCGCTACCCACGCGCCCTAAGAGACTCTCTGCCGGCGCTGGCAGCGAGTCGGATTGTTATGCCATCGGGGGCTCAGGTCCCGTTGGGCGAGTTGGCGCACTTACGTTTCAGCGACGGGGCCTCAGAAATAAAAAGTGAGAACGCACGCCTGACGGCTTACGTGTACGTCGATATCTCAGGGCGCGATCTTGGGGGGTACGTAAACGAAGCAAGGTACGCACTAGAAAAATCGCTGAAGCTGCCGACTGGTTACGCCATCACCTGGTCGGGGCAGTACCTGAACCTACAGCACGCCGAGGAGCGTATGCGATGGATTATTCCTTTGACCTTGATGCTGGTGGTCTTGGTTTTGTACGTGCACTTTCGTCACATCGGCAAGGTGCTGCTGGTGCTGCTCTGCCTGCCTTTTTCTTTGGTTGGTGGATTCTGGTTGGTGTACGCACTCGGGTACCATCTGTCGGTGGCGGTGGTGGTCGGCTTCGTCGCGCTGGCCGGTGTGGCCGCAGAGTTTGGCGTGGTGATGCTGCTCTACATTGACAACGCCATCGAAGACTCGCGCCGCGCCGGACGCCTAAAGAGCCGCCACGACATGCGCGAGGCAATCGTGCAGGGGGCGCTGTTACGCATCCGCCCCAAGATGATGACCGCCTCGGTAATTTTGGCCGGCCTGCTGCCGGTAATGTTTAGCGAGGGGACCGGCACCGAGGTTATGAAGCGCATTGCCGCCCCGTTGTTGGGCGGTATGCTAACGGCGCCACTGCTGTCGCTGATTGTGATACCGGTACTGTACTCGTGGTGGAAAGAGCGAAGCATTGCGGGGGACTGACAGTGTGTACTAACTGCACGCTCTCCCTAGTATGAATCAGTCTTAATAAAAGGCAGCTTAGCGTTAATTAAAATATTAAATACGGAGCGACCCACAAGATGTTTACCCTCCCATCGGTACCCAACCTCATCATCTCCACCATCATATTTATCGTGGCGGTGCGCTACGCGAACCGTGTGCTTGATATACGGGGCACCCCTAGAGGTACGACACGAAGTCTGTCGATGTTCGCGGTGGCCTACCTCTTATCTTGGGGTGGCGGCGAGCTCGTGGACTGGTCCATGGGAACGACAACCGTGGCTCAGGCATCTGGTGGGCTATCACAGGCCAAACAGTAACGCTCACGCAATGCCTCGACGATTCACCTGGTCGGCGGTTAATTAAATAACAAGATAACCGAAAGAGTGGATTAAATAGATGCCAACGACGTACACAATAAAAATTTATGGGGGTGGGTACGAGATCGGTCTGGGGTCGCTGTCGGCAGACCAGTACAACTATTGGTGCGAGAACGACACAGAGCTGGTGCCGCACATACTGAAGGAGTCCGATGCGCCTAGGTATGCCGAGCTTGGGGACCCCATAGAAAGGTATAGCGATGTGAGGCACTTGGTTGGGGTCCCCGCAGGCGACGACACGTGGATCGAGGTAGGCGACGGAGAGAGTTTGATCTTTGGTGGATCCTACCTCCAGTACCTAGAAGAGTATGGCGCGGGCGACGTGGATGGCAAGGGCTTGACGAGGTCGTTGGACGAGATTGTGCTGGCGTACGATTTTGGCGGTGAGCGCAAGCGCTGCATCTTTTGGGAGAAGCGGGGTCGCGGTGTCTTCTACGACTGTCAGGTCGTGACCGACAACTTTTCCGGAGACGGGCTTGGGTTTGACATCACGGACGTGGACGGCAAGCACCGCCTTATCACCGGCGTTTACTACAGCGGTAGCAGGTTGGAGGGGGTGCTGGACACCAAATTCCTTCAGCTGTCTGAGGCCATGGTGCTCAGGTACTAGCGGACCCACCGGCGGCACCAGGACGCACGCATTTCCATGGTGTGCGGGACAGTATTTTGTGCGAAAATATCGCGTCGCAACAACATAAATTTAACCGTAAAAGGAGGCTGATATGTACAGAATAATTCTCGCAACACTGCTGGTGGTGGGCTGCTCGAGTGCGATGGCGGGCTGGACCAAGGTAGGGGATGGTCGCAGTGATGGTAGCGTGACCGCCTACGTGGACCTGCCGGTCACGAGCATGCCGGACAATAAGGTCAGGATGTGGAGCATGTTCGACTACAAGGCGCCCAACAGGGTGAAGGACGTGCAGTTCATGTCGAACATCAGCCATAGCGAGTTCGACTGCACGGCCAAGACCATCAGGCTGATGGTCTTTATAGCCTACGTTGGGCACATGGCGGAGGGCGAGGTGGTCTACGGTGACGGTGGCGTGAGTGCCAAGCCCGAGCCCGTATCGGACGACTCGACCATGGACGAGCTCCTCAAGCTGGCCTGCAGCAAGCGCTAATCGGTTAAAATTTTAGCCTAGAAGGCTGGGGCCGAAACTGAGTTGCTATAAAAACGAGGTGGGCACGACTTTAAATGTTTACTATTTAATTAAAATTCAACCTGGAGATAGCATGAAAAAATTATTTGTCGCGGTGTCCTTACTGTTTGCAGCTTCGGCCTACGCCGAGGACGGGGTTAAGCTCTGCCCCGGTATGTACAAGGTGTTGGCGGAGGACGCCAAGGTGAGGGTGCTAAAGACAACACAGAAGAAGGGTGAGCACTGCGCCATGCACACGCACAAGGCGATGGCCGCATACGTAACCAAGGATTCCGAGGTGACCTACGTTTCTCCAAATGGGACCAAGAAGAACATGAAGTACAAGGCCGGGGACGCGTTCTTGCGCCCTGCGGTTGAGCACGCACACACCGCGATAAGCGACACGGAGGCGGTGCTCGTCGAGTTCAAGTAGTCCTTCGATTAGATAAATTATTGGTGGTTGTGGGTGTCGACCTTGCTGGTGAGCTTTTCAGTGTAGGCTATTGCGATAGCTGACAGTACGAACGAGATGTGGATGACCGTCTGCCACAGCAGGGTCTTCTCGTCGAGCGTGGATGCGTTGATGAATGTCTTAAGCAGGTGGATGGAAGAGATGCCGATGATGGCAGTTGCCAGCTTGACCTTTAGCACCCCGGCGTTGACGTGGGAGAGCCACTCGGGTTGATCGGGGTGGGCCTCCAGCTTGAGGCGCGACACGAAGGTCTCCCACCCACCCACGATGACCATGACCAGTAGGTTTGAGATCATCACCACGTCGATCAGGCCCAGGACCACCAGCATCAGCTCGGTGTTCGAGACATGCTTGATAGAGAACATTGTTGTCAGGAGCTGACTCAGCTCGACCCAGAATTGCCAGACGTAGATCGCTTGAGCGACAATGAGTCCGATGTAGAGCGGGGCCTGAAGCCAGCGCGACATAAATATCCAGCGTGGCAGGAGGCGCATTTCTTCTGGGTTCTTTTCCATCCCATGATTATGAGAGGGAGCACTCGTTGGTGTCAAGAAACCATACCCGGGTGGGGTATATGGTCAGGTGGACGCCATCTGCTGCGGACTGATTCTTAAACCCATAACGATCGATTATGTCCAAAGAGCTTAAAAAAGATACCCTAGGGCTGGCCCAGTCCCTAGTTATGGGGGTGGCGGGCTCCGCCCCGTCGTACAGTATATCCGCCACGATGGCGACCTTGGTCGCCGCGGTTGGGGTGTTGGCACCCGCCAGCCTGTTCTACTCTGGCCTGCTGATTGTGGGTGTCGTGCTGTCCTATATGTATCTTAACCAACACAACCCGAACTCTGGCGCCTCTTATGCCTGGGTGAGCGAGATCTTCCACGTCCGCCTGGGGTTCTTTGCCGGATGGACCCTGCTGGTGGCGTCCGCACTGTTCATGGTCGCGGCCACCATCCCCGCGGCCACCGCGACTCTCCTCCTTTTGGCCCCCGGGCTCGTCGCCTCCCAAATGGCGGTGACCCTGTGCGCGGCTGGGTGGCTGGCACTGGTGACCCTGGTCGTCGTTCGTGGTGTCGGCTTGACGGCCAGGATACAGATGCTGATGACGACCTGCGAGCTCGCCATCCTGTTCATCATTTCGGTCCTTGTCCTGAATAAGCTTGGTGGGCAGTTCCTGCACCAGCTCAACTGGCACGACCTCTCGTTATTCGCGTTCACGTCCGAATCGTTTGCCAGGGGCGCGGTGATCTCCTTGTTTTTTTTTTGGGGGTGGGACGTCTCATTGAACCTGAACGAGGAGACCAGGTCGTCAAATTCGAGCCCCGGGTTTGGGGCGGTGGGGGCGGTGCTCGTGATCTTAGTTTTTTTTACGGTCTTCGCCGCGATCATCCTGCTAGCCTTAGGTGACAAGGAAATTGCAGACGCGGGGACGAACGTAATCTTTGTGGTGGCGGACAAGGTCCTCCCGAGGCCGTGGAGCTACATTGCCGTGCTCGCCGCGATGCTCTCGACCATAGGGACCATAGAGACCTCGATGCTGCAGTTCACCCGCACGATGTTCGCCAAGTCGCGCGACGGGGTCTTTCACGCGCGCTGGTCCAGAACCCACGACAGGTGGGGCACGCCACATTACGCCACTTTCTTGATTGGTATTCTGGGAGCGGTCTTCCTTGTGGGGTCCTTAGCGTCTGGGGGCTTGGCGAGCGTCATGAGCAAGTCGATCAACATCATCGGGGTGCAGGCGGCCTACTACTACGGCCTGGCAGCACTTGCCTGCGCATGGCACTTCCGCAAGCAAGCACTACGATCCGTGTCAGGCTTTTTGATGATGATGGCGTGGCCGGTTGTCTCGTGCTTGGCCCTGTGGTGGGCCGCCTGTGTGACAGCTCTCTCCTTCGATCTGGTCACCGCGGCCATCGCCGTGGGCAGCGTCCTGCTCGGGTTCGTCCCGCTCGTCATCCACGCGAGGCAGAAGTGATAACCGCGAGCGCTTGTTGTGTGCATCGTGTGTTCTTGTTCGTTGCCGCCCGTGGTGGGCGGTCTTGTAGGGTTCGGCCCCAGACCTAGAGCCGAACAGTTGCTCAGTGTCCCGCTTCAGCCGCAGGTGCTTCAGCCGCAGGTGCTTCGTCCTCAGCGAGGGCTACAGAGGTGGCCATGGCCAAGACAATACTTGCCATAAACATTTTGATTTTCATGATCCGTATCTCCTCATTCTATATGTAGCGAAACGGCGCTACTCCGAACTCATGTTGCCTCTGGTGCTGCCGGTCGGCGAGTCACGCAAAACATCATTCGCATTAAGGCAGTCTGGTTGGTGCACCTTATAACAGAGGTGTTTCCAACTTACTCCTAAAACATGAGAAAATATACATAATTTGAGAATATTTAAAATCGATTCTCTATGACCATCTCGCTCACAGGGATAAAGCCCGGCTTGGGCCAGGTCGACTTTGTGCCTTGGCCTATCACCAGCATCGCGCCAATTGCATGATCCTTAGGCAGATTGATTAATCCCGCAACCTGTTCGTGGTCAAATCCAATCATGGGGCAGGAGTCGTACCCCATCGCCTTGGCCGCCAGCATAATCGTCTGGAGCATGATCCCCACCGAACGCATCGCCTCGTCACGCTGTAGCTGCTCCTTGCCGGCATAGAATGGGTTGATCCAGGGAACGAGGACGTCCTGGGCCTCCTTCGGTGCGTTTACCCAGTAACGCTTGGGGTCCTTCTCCCATGCCTTGATGTCCGTTGCGACCACGAACAGCAGGGAAGCGTCGGTAACCTGGGCCTGATCGTGGGCGGCTGCACGCATCTTGACTCTTAGTTCCGGATCGGTGACCTTTACCAGGCGCCAGTGTTGAATATTGAAGGAGGAGGGTGCTTGCATGGCGAGCTCGATGAGCTGGCTCTCTTCGCTCGGGGTGAGCCTGTGGTTTGGGTTGAAGTGCTTGATTGCACGACGTTGGCGTATCGCGTCGAAGGTATCCATGCGCTGTTCCTCTGGTAGTGAAATTATTTGTGATGTTGCGCATAATATCATTGTGATTGCTTAAGTCTTGCTAGGTATTTAAGGGCTGCTAACTCACTCGTCGTGCCGACCACCTGTAGAAGGCTTGCTTGACCACTTGCACAATGATGAGGTACGCAATCACAGTGTGGCAGGCAGTTCGTACCCGCTAGTTGACACTCTACTAGTACATTATCGGATCGAGCGAGCGTTAACATACAGATGCAATTCTTGGCTAAAGCGAAGATGCCGCACGAAATTGGGGGAGAAAATCACGAGAGTTCATGATTAATTATTGGATCAGTATACTGGCATACTCGATACCACTTAATATTAAAATACTTTATTTAACAGATGGATGCTAACATTAATTAAACTAATTTATAGAACTTGCCAACATTTAAGTGAAAATTATTCATGTCAAATCATGTATGCTCATTTTTATGGAGGCGAGCAATGTTATTCGTTAGACTTTTGTTAGGCGCTACAGCAATTGGCGTGGGCATCCTTACATTAGGCTGCCTGCAAACCGATCACGCACCCCTACCCACGGTCGACTCTGTTGATTTGACTAGGTACGTTGGCAATTGGTATGAGATCGCCTTGCTGCCTAATCGTTTTCAGAAGGCATGCATTGCCGACACTCAGGCAAACTATACTATTAATGGGGAAATTATTCGCGTTCGCAATCGTTGTCGCAATGCTGATGGTGGCCTCGAGGAGGCAAGGGGTATCGCCAAGGTTGTTGAGCGATCAGGCAATGCAAAACTTCGCGTAAGCTTCTTTAGGCCATTTTATGGCGACTACTGGATACTTGCGCTTGATCCAGATTATCGATGGGTGCTGATCGGTGAGCCCAGCAGAAAGTACGGCTGGATATTGTCGCGCAGCCCAACGCTAGATGAGTTGACCGTACAGCAGCTGCTGGATAAAGCTGAGTCACTTGGATACAACAGGTCAACCTTTCGACGTTCGTTGCAGCCTCACCCACTCGATTAGTCTTGGCTGGGAGCTAAAGCATGAAGATATACGATGATCCGACCATCGTGCCAAGCACGATTACGTCAAAGCACGCGTTGTATGGGCGACGTGAGTTCTTACGTGTCGCGGCGACGAGTGCAGCAGTCGGCCTAGCTGGCACATCACTGCTACACACGATACCCGCATTAGCTCAGGGCATTGTCGGAAGAGGTGGTACAAGATTTGGTTCGGTTACCCAATCTTTGCTTAGTACGCACGAGACTCTCTCCTCCTACAAGGACGTCACTGGCTACAACAATTTCTATGAGTTTGGTACGGACAAGGCTGACCCAGCGGAAAGGGCGCCGATATTGAAAACAAGGCCATGGACAGTGAGCATTGAGGGCCTAGTAAAAAAACCAATCACAATAGACATCGATGCCTTGTTGAAGCTTGCGCCGATCGAGGAGCGTATTTACCGCATGCGCTGTGTCGAGGGGTGGTCCATGGTTATACCGTGGAATGGTTACCCATTAAGCAAGCTACTCAAGGCGGTAGAGCCCTCCGGCGCTGCAAAGTTTGTGGAATTTGTTACCTTGGGTGATGTGCACCAGATGCCGGGTATCAGAAACTCGATTCTGGATTGGCCCTATCGAGAGGGCCTACGCATCGACGAGGCCATGCACCCGCTCACCCTCCTAACCTTAGGCCTGTACGGCGAGGTATTGCCGAACCAAAATGGCGCACCGGTAAGATTGGTGGTGCCGTGGAAGTACGGCTTTAAAAGCGCAAAATCGATTGTAAGAATTCGCCTTACCGAGGCGCAGCCAGCTACCACCTGGGGCAGGTCCGCCCCAGGTGAGTACGGTTTTTATTCTAACGTTAATCCGTCGGTCAATCACCCCCGGTGGAGTCAAGCCACAGAGCGTCGGATTGGTGATGGGCGAGGATTCTTTGCACCAAAAATTAAAACTGAACTATTTAATGGCTATGCGAGCCAAGTGGCAAGCCTGTATGCCGGTATGGACCTTAAAAAATTCTACTGAGCTCCTAAGGCATGCCGTATTTATCGTCGCCCTGGTTCCATTGGCGGAGTTATTTGTACGAAACCTAGGTGCCAACCCTGTCGAGTACATCATGCATTCGACGGGGAGTTGGGCACTACGATTGCTATGCCTGACCTTAATGATGAGTCCATTATTTTGGGTATACAGGGGGAGCATCTTGATTAAATTGCGCCGCATGCTGGGCCTGTTTTGTTTTTTCTATGCCTGCCTGCATTGTGTTCTTTGGTTCTGGGTGGAGCAGGAGCTAAATTTCATCGACATGATGGCCGACATCCTCCATCGACCGTTTATTACGTTTGGGTTCCTGGCTTTTGTGTCCCTCGTGCCTTTGGCGGTAACATCAAACCTTGCCATGCAACGCTTGATGGGGAGACGCTGGTTGCAGCTGCACCGTTTAGTATACGCAACAGTAGTGTTGACCATACTGCACTATTGGTGGGATAAGTCTGGTAAGAATGACTTTGATACGGTATTAATTTATACGGTGGCGGTGGTTATCCTGCTACTGATTCGTCTTCCTCCCATCAAAAAATACATCCTGATCTGGGGGTCATCCAACGGCAAAGCCTGATAGATGAACGCCACGAAATGCAACCTCATGCCCGTCTCCCATCGTAAATGGCTGTTATCTGAGAGCTAGAATCGATGTAGGTAGCCGCATCCTTAAGTAATTAATCTAGTCACCTCGTCTAGAGTAGGTCGCGGTGAGCTGTGCTTTGCCTAGGCTGTTGGCATTTAGCATAAACCCAATGAGTGCGGCGCTGGCGGTATCTGGAACGTCCAGCCTCTCAACCTTGAGCGCGTGAATAGTGAACACGTAGTGGTGCGGCTTGTCATTCGCCGGTGGACACGCTCCGCCAAAGTTTCGGTCTCCAAAGTCGTTGCGCCCCTGCTTGGCGCCTATGGGTAAGCCCTTATTTGCTATCGCGCCGGCGGGCAATGAGGTGACTGACGCCGGCATGTCATACACAAGCCAGTGCCACCAGCCGCTACCCGTTGGCGCGTCCGGATCGTAAACGGTTACCGCTAGGCTGCGCGTACCTGCTGGTACATTTTTCCAACTCAGCGACGGTGAGAGGTTGCCCCCACTGCAGCCGAACCCCTTGTACACCTGGGCCTTATGAAGTGTACGACCCTCTGCGATATCCGAGCTTGTGAGATCGAAAGCGTACGCATTGATTGCGCACAGGGTCATCGCAGCGACAGCAGCTATGATACGAACCATGACTCACTCCTTTAGGTTGCGGTTATAGAGGTCAGTATAGCAATCCAATAATTTAATCGCATTATCTGGGGCTTTATTTTTGCGCAGGAAACCTGGTGCCAGGCTCGCACGTCTTGATTGATGTAACTTATTTTAAGTGACCAGTTTTTACAAGAATGGTGCATCCTTCAATGCTGTAGGGTTGATGAGCGCTCATGTGTGGACTACGTATCCAAGATCCAGCGGGGTATCGACCATGCTCATCCTCAAACACGCCTTCCAGCACAAATATTTCCTCGCCACCGAAATGTCTATGTGGATTGAAGTGGGTATTGGGTGCCCAGCGAACCATCGCCGTATGTGTTGAAGCGAACTCCGACAAAGGCAAGACAAGGAGTCCTGGCACAAGCCCAGGATGCCAGGTCGCGGTCCTAGTATTGATCACCCGATGCTGCCGATCCGCCGGATCAAGGTGGTGCAATTTCACAAAAAGCAGGCAGCCCGAAGCGGTGAAGGATGTGCGTGACGATCCGGGTGGACTTTTGATGTACGTGCCGGCGGGATGGTCACTGGATTCGTCGCTGAGCTGACCCTCGAGAACCAGTATCTCCTCACCTAGATCGTCTGTGCTGCTTGTGAATCTGGTGCCTGGAAGGTATCGCACGATGGATGTTGTTCGGGCAGGCTCTTGGCCTGTACGGTCAAGCATCCGATGCCCAATGCCGAGGACTGGGCTGGCAACCCAAGATAGCTGATCGTGCTGAATGACTACACGCCGGCCAAAGTCAGAATTAATTTGCATGGGTATTTAGTGTGGGCGCATTGAAAATTTCAAGCCTGCCTGTGGATCGATATAATGCTCGAAGTGTCATCATTTGTGTTGTTGAATTTAGATGACCTGGACTTGATCGGACGTTTTTCATTCTTGCGTTGTGATGACTCCAGCGGGATAGTCACAAATAAAGCAGAGCGAGGCGCAAACAGATTTCTTTAGGGGGTGACGGATTGTGGATACCAGTTTCTGGCATCGGAAGTGGGAAGAGGGTGAAATTGGTTTCCACGAGAGCGATATAAATAAACTATTAGTCAGTTACTTACATCATTTATCTCTAGTAAAGAGTGATCGTGTATTTGTGCCATTGTGTGGTAAAACGCTCGTTATTTCCTGGCTACTGGCTAACGGTTACCGTGTCGCAGGGGCTGAACTCAGCCGGATTGCCATCGAGCAATTGTTTGCGGAGCTTGGCGTGAGGCCAGAAATATCAGCGGTGGGCTTGATGGATCGCTACAGCGCACCAAATATCGACATATTTGTGGGTGACATATTTGACCTATCGAGCGAGATGCTGGGGCCGGTCGATGCGGTTTTTGATAGGGCTGCCTTGGTGGCTCTGCCTGACAAGATGCGAAATCGATACGCGGCACACTTAACAAAGATTACAGGCATGGCGCCGCAGCTGTTAATTTGTTATGAGTACGATCAGAGTTTGATGGCGGGCCCCCCTTTCTCAGTTAGCAACGAGGAGGTTCGCCGTCACTATGGCGACTATGACTTGGCCCTTATATTGAGCACCGACCTGCCTGGTGGGCTGAAGGGGGTGTGTTCGGCAATGGAGAATCTTTGGCTACTTAAAAAATAGTTATTCGCATGGGCGCCGTATCGGACGGCGAGACATGTGCGATAAAATTAATCCCCATCCATTATAAACTCAGGAGGTTGTGACCATGACAAATGAACAGGCCATAGCGACGGCAACTGATAATTTTTATACCGCCCTCAACACACTATTTACCGGTGACGGTCAGCCAATGAAAGAAGCCTGGGACCATACTGATAACGTCACCTATATGGGCCCAGATGGCCTATATCTAATAGGGTGGACACAGATAGAGCGGATGTGGGATACCGTTGCCGCGCTCAAGCTTGGGGGGCGCGTTAACCCGCAACAGCTGCACACCGTGAGCGGGGTCGACATGGCCTTGATTACCTGCATCGAGGCTGGCGAGAACGAAATTAATGGAAAGATAGAGGCTGTTTCTATACGTTCATCCACAGCATTCCATAAGAAACATGACACCTGGAAAGTCGTCGCACATCAAACTGACTTACTTAGGTACTTGTAGTTCACTGTTAATTTATACGTTGGCGGATTCAAGTCTGAAGTGCAACAGTGTTATGACGTAAGTGTAACTGGTTCATGAAGACCTCATGAAGTGCAATTTTGAATAATGCAGGTCAAGTGGGTGAGATGCGGTAGCATCCATGCCTTTTTGACCGGCAAGTCGAAATTACACAAATGAACTACACACACGCTACGCGCCCTTCGCTACGCTCTCCCCGAGAAGGACGATACCAGATTTACGCCCTTAAGAAGGCAGGACTCAAACAATATGAGATAGCCAAAGTGTTGAAGCGAAGCGAGTCAACTATCAGTAGAGAGTTATCACGAAACTGTGGACGGCGTGGCTACCGGCCAAAACAGGCACATAGCAAGTCTATGGAACGGCAGTCGATCAACGCTCGGATGATAGACGATGCGACATGGCAATTCGCACAAGACAGGCTGCTAGAGCAATGGAGTCCGGAGCAGATCAGCGGGCATGCCGCCATCAGCCCAGAAACGGTGTATCAGCGGGCCTATGCAAACAAGCGAGCTGGCGGATTGCTGTGGAAGAATCTGCGCAGCCAGAACTTAAGAAAGAAGCGTTACGGCAAGGTGGGGCGGCGTGGCACTATATCCAATAGGGTTTCCATCGATGATCGGGCCGCCATCGTCGAGACACGCAGTCGAATAGGTGACTGGGAAGCGGATACCGTCATTGGCAAGAATCATCGTCAGGCCATTGTGAGCATTGTTGAGCGCAAGACGGGTTTCACACTGATTCAGAAGGTTGAGCGCAAGACCGCACTTGCAGTCAGCCAGGCAATGATTGGGCTGCTTAAACCACACCGAAAGAAGGTGCACACGATCACATCCGACAACGGCAAGGAATTCGCCGGGCACGAAGAGATCGCAAGCAAGTTGAAGGCTAATTTCTACTTTGCTCACCCCTATTCGTCATGGGAGCGTGGCACGAACGAGAATACGAATGGATTAATACGGCAGTACTTCCCAAAAACCCGGGACTTTACAACGATTACGCAACAGGAGATCAATATGGCGATGGAGAGATTGAACAACCGACCCAGAAAGAGACTTGGATACCAGACACCTAATCAGGTATTCTTCAAGTCAGGCGTTGCGCTTCATGTTTGAACCTGCGATTGCATAAAACATATGGTGTATGCATAAAGCACAACTATCTTGTGGTGTGATTGCAGCGAAGCCTGAGTGACCAATCTCGGCCAACGGGATTTTTTAACGACGAGATGCACGTAACGTGTACATTAGGGGAAAAGCCATGAAACCAAATTCTTACCGCACACATATTTTAGCCGTCATAGCGGCTGGAATCATTATTGCCGGATTCGCTAGTTCCGCTGTCGCCGCATCCTCCCCAGAGGATAAAAGGAAGGAGGTGCTTAAGATGCGTAGCGAGACCCTAGCTAAGTTGTACAAAGTGCATCCAAACGTCGAAAATGAAATCAAAAAAGCAGTTGGCTACGCAGCATTTAGCAACGTCGGGATTAATTTATTCTTTATTTCGGCGGCGGGAGGCTCTGGTGTGGCCTATGACAATGCAGCGCACAAGGATATCTACATGAAGATGGTCTCTGGCGGAATCGGCTTCGGGCTTGGGGTAAAAGATTTTCGGGGTATTTTCGTATTCACAACCGCCAAGGCCTTTGAGCAATTTGTTGAAAGCGGTTGGACGGCAGACGCGCAGGCCGACATTGCTGCCAAGTCGGGTAGCAAGGGAGGCGCCCTAGAGGGTGCAATCACCGTCGCACCGGGCGTGAGCTTGTATCAGCTCACTGAGACGGGATTGGCGCTGCAAGCCACGATCCAGGGCACCAAGTATTATAAGGATGATGAGTTAAACGATAAATAGCCATTACGATGGTTCGTCTTGGAGGAGCCAATGAAATCACCGACTATTTTTTTCTCCCTGCTACTCGCTTCTTGTATGGCTTGTGGTGAATCATTACCCATAGGGTACGTGCAAAGTGGCGGCCTACTTTGGGCACCCGTAAAGACGAAGGATATCTGGTTAAACCTTGCTGGTTCAGGCGTCTGCACCCGCGAGAATCCGGTTGGTGTATTAGGCTACACCTCGGGCTGGCGTCAGCCAACCAGGGAGGAGCTGCTCGCACTTTACGCCGCATATCCCAACAACTCCCCAGAACTGCGTGCCCAGGGCTGGATTCTGTCCTACACCTGGTCGTCTACGCTTGGTGCTGCCGGTGATTATGAGGACGTCTCCCTCTACGATGGTAGCGTTCATCGCACATACTTTTTCGCGACCATTGATTACGTATCGTGTGTTCATAATCTCAGGAAGAGGTAATAAGGCTACTGATTGCCTTTGTAATGGCAGGGCGCGGACAAGAGAGTGGAGCGCCCACCCATAAGCCATCTGAAGACTGCTATGTCCTCTGATACCAGCCCTTGGAGTTGTTGACTACCCTGACCACTACCAGCATCACGGGCACCTCTATTAACACCCCAACCACCGTTGCCAGTGCAGCACCAGACTGAAACCCAAAGAGACTGATTGCCGCCGCCACGGCCAACTCAAAGAAGTTGGACGCCCCGATGAGGGCCGACGGGCAGGCTACATTGTGCGCCTCGCCCAGGGCGCGATTTAGGTAGTAGGCCAGCGCGGAGTTAAAGAGCACCTGGACTAAGATGGGGACCGCCAGCAGGGCAATGACCAGCGGCTGTCTGATGATCGCCTCGCCCTGAAACGCAAACAGCAGCACCAGGGTAGCCAGCAGCGCCAGGATCGAGAATGAACCCATCTGCCCCATCGCCTCTTCGAGCGCTCGCTCGCCCCGCGCCAGCAGGCCTTTGCGCAGTAGCTGTGCCAACACCACCGGGATCATGATGTAGAGCACCACCGAGGTCACGAGGGTGTCCCACGGGACCGTTATTGCCGAGATGCCAAGCAGGAGCGCAACGATTGGCGCGAAGGCAAACACCATGATGGCGTCATTCAAGGCGACCTGGGATAACGTAAACAAGGGGTCGCCGTTGGTCAGGCGGCTCCACACGAACACCATGGCGGTGCAGGGCGCGGCAGCGAGCAGTATTAGGCCGGCGATGTAGCTGTCGATCTGGTCCGGGGGAAGGTAGGGCGCGAAGAGGTGCCGAATAAATATCCAGCCGAGGAGTGCCATAGAGAAGGGCTTGACCAGCCAGTTAACAAACAACGTGACGCCGATCCCCTTGGCGTGCTTTCTGACCTCTCCCAGTGCTCCGAAGTCCACCCTGACCAGCATCGGGATGATCATCACCCAGATGAGTAGCCCCACGGGCAGGTTTACCCTGGCCACCTCCAGCGTTCCGATGAAGTGGAATAGTTGGGGAAACATTTGTCCGAGGGCGACCCCCACGACGATGCAGAGAAACACCCAGACGGTCAGGTAGCGCTCGAACAGGTTCATGCCTTGCCCAATCGTTTTAGTTCGACGCGGATGCCTGGCGCGTCCAATGTGTCGAGTGGCAAGCTAGCCAGTTGATCAATTTTATTTTTTAAGCCGTTCATGACCTCAGCAAAGGCTAATCTTTTTTCGGCGTCACCGCCTTGGACCTGTGACGGGTCAGGAAAGCCCCAGTGGTCAGTGACTGGCGTGCCAGGCCAAAGTGGACACGATTCGCCTGCCGCGTTGTCGCACACGGTGACAATGATGTCCATCTTGGGCGCGTCGGGGAGCCCGTACTCGTCCCAGCTCTTGCTTCTAAGTTTTGACTCGGGGTAGCCCATGGCCTTGGCGAGCTCGAGGGCGTATGGGTTTACCCCGGCCCCCGGGGTTGAACCCGCCGAGTAGCCCACGAACTTGCCGCTCGGGTGTGTCGAGGCCAGCGCCTCCCCCAGCACGGATCGGGCGGAGTTGTGCGTGCACAGGAAGAGGATGTTGTACTTTCTCACTTGAGCGGACCTGCTTCAGTTTGGGAGGCCTGCTCAGGCTGCTCGTGCCTGACCAGCTTGAGGGTGAAGTGCTTGTACTTTTTATTCAGGACATACTTCATCGTCAGGAAGGAGGTGACGACGGTGCTAATCAGGCCGATTAGCATGCCCGTGTACCCGGCAACGTCGTAAGATGCGCCCCACGTTTCTAGGTAGTACTCCGACACCCCTACCAGCAGGCCGCAGGCTAACCACAGCAGGCCCATCCTCCAGAACATTGCCCACCAGATTGCGGAGGCCTCCTTGGAATTAATTAGTAGTCTCTTCATTAAAATCTCCAAAAGTTAAGTGCCTGACATTCGTGCACCACGCAGAGTATCTACTGGCCACTATTTTACAAGTTGTATATTACATTTTAATTACCAAGGATTGACATAGTGGAGTATAAATATCCCCCATGGCCGACAATGCTAGTCATTGTTGATTTGAAAACCACCGACTCGGACACAGACAGGCATGAATAAATTACTGATTACTCTTATCCTTTTACCCATAACCCTTAATCTAGCCTGGGGTGGCCCATTTGAGGACGTTGCTGAAGCCAATGAGCGTAGCGACTACGCGACCGCACTGAAAATCTTACGCCCGCTGGCGAGCCGTGGGGACGCAAAGGCACAGCTCGACCTCGGTGTGATGTACGACATCGGTCAGGGCGTCACCCAGAACTACAACGAGGCGAACAGTTGGTATCGGTTAGCGGCAGAGCAGGGGCTTGCAAAGGCTCAGATCATCTTGGGTGCGATGTACGAAGAGGGCAAGGGCGTTACCCGGGACTACACGCACGCCTACATGTGGTACAGCTTGGCGAGCGTGGGAGGAAACGCCTACTCAGCAAAGTACCGTGACAACCTGGCAAAGGAAATGACCCCCCAACAGATAGAGAAGGCGCAGGAGATGACGAAGGCATGCCAGACACGTAACTTTAAGGGGTGCTGATGAAGCCACTGATAGCGTTACTACTAACGGCATTTAGCACGAGCGCTGTGGCCGAATGGACCAAGGTTGGCGCCAATGACACCTATACCAACTACGCCGAACTTTCCACTATCCATAAGTCAGGCAACGCGGTCAGGATGTGGAGCCTGGTTGACTTTAAGGTCGCCCAGATCGGCAAGGGTGACAATGTGCAACACCTATCAACCCTTCGTCAAGAAGAGTATGACTGCAGGGAAGAGATGCGGAGACTGCTAACCTTTAGCGAGCACTCTAAAAATATGGGTGCAGGTGAGGTGGTGTGGCAGAGCGGGAATACCCACGCAGAGTTCCAGACTGTGTCGCCGGGTAGCGTGGGGGAGACCCTCTTGAAGGTGGCTTGCGGTAAATAAGCACCGCACAGAAAATTAAACACACTCAACCAGCGTGAGGTGGTGGCTGTAATTTCCACCCAATAAAAAGGGCTGCATCGCTGCAGCCCTTAGTATACTTGGCTCCCCGACCTGGACTCGAACCAGGGACCTGCGGATTAACAGTCCGTCGCTCTACCAACTGAGCTATCAGGGAATGTAACCCGGCCATACTACTGGCTGCAAGCCACTCAGTCAATAGTAAGCGGGAAATAGGAGCTCTAAATTCAGGTAGTTCATGGTGCCAAAAACTTGCTGCGGCGCACACTCACACGCTCAGGCGTCACGCAAACTTAGCTACACTATTTTTTATAAATTCAATTCTCGTCATCACTCGTGGCGGGTACTGCAATATAATAAACCGATCAGCCGGCTGAGTGAAATACGTTCCATATTTTGAATATGTATGCGACCCGCCCATTTTAATTCATACTTCGCATAATGTATATTATGTTAAATTGAATTCAATTCAATCTGACCCCCCTTGGGCTGTATTACCTGGGTAAATGTTGTGGGATTTGTTTAGAATACTGCCCTACGCATTGCGGGAGCGGCTTTAGCTGACGCGAACACACTAAAAACAATGGCATCCCACTCGGGGTGAATTTAATTTACAAGGAGATGGAGTGGAAAAGACTGAAAAAGATGCGGTCGCTAAGGATTACTGGGAGAGTCAGGCCAAGACCCACAAGGGCTCGCACTTAGCGTCGTGGAGTGATAACTTTATGATCGAACTTGAGATTGACGCCGTTGGAGAGCACATCTCGAGTGGGGATCATATTCTTGATGTTGGGTGTGCCAATGGGTACTCAGCATTCCAGCAGCTGGAGAGACATCGTGACGTGGGATCAATCACGGGGGTCGACTTTGCCGAGAACATGATCAAGCAGGCCAACACCCTAAAGAAGGCCCAGTGGTCTGGCGACGTTATCAAATTTGAGGTGGGTGACATTAACGCCCTCCAGTTCGATGACGCCAGCTTCGACCTCGCCTACGCGACCCGAGTGGTTACGCTCATGGACACATGGAAGGAGCAACAGGTCGCGATCAACGAGTGCCTAAGGGTCGTCAAGCCTGGGGGCAAGGTGATCCTATCGGAGCCCTTCCTGGAACCGTTCACACTGCTGAACGCACTGAGGCAGCTCAAGGACATGCCGCCGTTAGTTGAGCATGACTCGAATCGATTTTTCAAGAAGGAGCTGCTAGAGAATTTTCTAATGAATAAGGGCCTGTCCTTTACAGTTAACGAATTCTCTTCTATCTATTACTTGGGGTCAAGATTCCTAAGGGAGCTCGTAACCGACCCCGCGGCATACCCAGGATTTAATCCAATCAATCGTATATTTTACGACATAGAAAAAGATTTCTCTGGTGGCGGATTCGGTATTCAGCAGGCCTACATCATCACCAAATAAGAGTAACCAGGCATGACAAAAACTAGAACAGAGTGCGACACATTCGGCCCCATAGAGGTCCACACAGAGCGACTCTGGGGGGCGCAGACACAGCGCTCGCTCGTGTACTTTAGGATCTCATCCGAAAGAATGCCAGAGGAGATGATCTTCGCGCTCGCCCGAGTTAAGCGTGCTTGCGCACTAGTGAATCGTGACCTGGGCCTACTGGGTGCCGACAAGAGTAACGCTATCATCAAGGCGGCGGATGAGGTGCTATCTGGTCAGCATCCTCAAGAGTTCCCCTTGTTGGTATGGCAGACGGGGTCGGGCACTCAGACCAACATGAACCTAAACGAGGTACTCGCCAACCGCGCTTCTGAGATTCTGGGCGGGTCGCGTGGCAAGGGTCGTCTGGTACACCCCAACGACGATGTTAACCTCGGGCAGTCATCCAACGACGTCTTCCCCACGGCGATGCATGTGGCGGCGGCTCTCGCCATCACCCATGACCTTTTACCCGCGCTCTCTGATCTTCGCACAACACTGGATACGAAGTCCAATCAATTTGATGGCATCGTCAAGATCGGGCGCACGCACTTTCAAGACGCCACCCCTTTGACTCTGGGGCAGGAGTTCTCTGCCTACGTGGCGCAGATGGACTACGCCGAGTCCATGATTGGTGCCACCCTGCCCTCACTATATGAACTCGCGGTTGGGGGGACGGCAGTGGGCACCGGGCTCAATACACACCCCGAGTTCGGCGCGCGTGTTGCCGCCGAGTTGGCCAGCAGCACAGGCCTGCCATTTAGAAGCGCCCCAAATAAGTTTGCGGCACTGGCAGCGCATGACGCGCTCGTGGCAGCGCACGGCATGCTCAAGACACTCGCCGCAGCCCTCATGAAGGTTGCCAACGACATCCGGTGGATGGCATCCGGACCGCGCTCCGGCCTCGGCGAAATCAGCATTCCTGAGAACGAGCCGGGCAGCTCAATCATGCCTGGAAAGGTTAATCCAACCCAGTGCGAGGCGATCACGATGTTGTGCTGTCAGGTGTTCGGTAACGATGTCGCGATCAACTTGGGAGGGGCTTCAGGAAATTTTGAGCTGAACGTTTTTAAGCCACTCATCGCCCACAACTTTCAGCAGAGTGTGCGCCTCCTTGCGACCGGCATGGAAAGCCTAGAGGAGCACTGTGTGCGTGGTATAGAGCCAAACTGCGATCGCATCAGTGAATTGCTAGAGCGCTCGCTGATGTTGGTGACCGGGCTCACCCCACACATTGGATACGACCGGGCCGCCGAGATCGCCAAGCTGGCACACCGAGACGGCTGCACTCTGAAGGAGGCGGCGTTGGCGTTAAGCTATGTCACGGAAGAGGAGTTCGAGCGCTGGGTGCAGCCGTCAAAGATGACCGGGGTATAGCCCGCCCTACTCGTTTGGCGACTCATCTAACTGTGACACGTCCGTAAAGCTGAACTGACTCATGTCACGGATGCGCATGGGGTACAGAATCCCGTCCAGGTGGTCGCACTCGTGTTGCACCACGCGAGCGTGGAATTCGGTGACCGTGCGATCGATACGCGCACCGTACTCGTCGTACCCCTGGTAACGCACAAACTGAAAACGCGGCACCAGTCCACGCAGTCCTGGCACGCTCAGGCAGCCCTCCCAGCCCTCCACCATGTCCCGCCCGAGCTCGTTACGCAGGCCGGTAAAGCTCATGGGGTCACCTGATTCTGTGAGTGGGGTGATCACGGGATTAATGAGCACGGTCTCAGGTACGGTCTCCGCGTCAGGGTAGCGTGGGTTGAGCTCGACACCGAAGATCACCACGCGCAGGTTCACCCCGATCTGTGGTGCCGCCAAGCCCGCGCCATCCATTGCTTTCATCGTGTCACGCATGTCGAGCAGCAGGTCGTGCAACGCCGGTGTGTCGAACGCCCTCACCTCTTCCGCACGAAGGAGCAGACGCTTGTCACCCATGCGCAGCACCGTCCTAGTTGGCATTGGAGTTCACCACACACTCTAGGATGGTTCGAACGCGTGCCATGGCGGGCTGTGCCACCACGCTAATATTTTTCAGTTGCACACCGTCGACGCTGATACCGCGTCCGGCGGCGTGGTTCACGACCACCGCAATGGCGGCATAGCTAAGTCCAAGCTCCATGGCCAGGGCGGCCTCGGGCATGCCGGTCATGCCAACCATGTCTGCGCCGTCACGCTCTAAGCGATTGATCTCTGCGGCCGTCTCCAGTCTCGGTCCCTGGGTTGCGGCGTACACTCCGCCATCCAGGCAGGCCAAGTCGACATGCACGCTGGCGTCTAGGATTGCTTGGCGTAACACCCGATCGTACGGGTGGGTAAAGTCGATATGTGTCACGGAGCAGTCCTGCCCGTCAAAGTAGGTGAAGTCACGTCCGTGGGTGTAGTCAATAATCTGATTGGGTATAACGAGCGTCCCGGGCGACAAGTCGGCACGGATGCCGCCCACGGCGGCTACGGAGATGACCTTCCTGGCCCCCTCCTCCTTGAGTGCCCAGAGGTTGGCACGATAGTTCACCTCGTGTGGTGGGATGGTGTGGCCGTAACCGTGGCGGGCAATAAATATAACCTCGTGCTGCCGCAGGCAGCCAAAGGTGATCGCCCCAGATGGTTCACCGTAGGGTGTGCGCATAACCTGCCGATGCGATATCTCCAGGTTGGCCAGCTGCGCGAGCCCCGTACCTCCAATGATCGCTATCATTCCGTGCGCCCCCTCAAAAAGCAGATGAATCGTTACTCAGGCCCCAAGCCGATTCCATTGTATGTAATTTATTACATATTAATCAATAACTAGTGAATTATTATTAATCTTATACATTATTATAATTCTAATCTTTTCCGGCTAGGTAGTCGGCAAACTCCTCCCCAAGCTCGGGGTGGTCGAGACCGAATGCCACCGTCGCCTTGAGGTAACCCAGCTTGGATCCACAATCGTAGCGGGTCCCACTGAACCTATACGCCAACACCTTCTCCTCTTTGAGTAAGGCGGCGATGCCGTCGGTTAACTGAATCTCGCCCCCCACGCCCGCCTTTAGCTGTGCCAGATGATGGAATATGCGTTGCGTCAGTACGTAGCGCCCCACAACCGCTAGGGTGGAGGGCGCTACTGCGGGGCTGGGCTTTTCGACGATGAGGTTCACCTGCTCCACGTTGCTCTCTAGGTTGCTGCTGCCGACGATACCGAAGCTTGCCGTTTGCGACCGTGGCACATCCTCCACGCCTAGTATAGAGCACTGGTGACGGTGGTGGACCTCCACCATCTGCTGCATGACCGGTATCTTGCCGGAAATCAGGTCGTCGGCCAGGATGACCGCGAACGGCTCGTCGTGTATCACCGACCGCGCGCACAGCACCGCATGGCCCAACCCTAAGGCCTCCGACTGGCGAATGTAGATGCAGTTCACGTGGTCCGGGATGATCTCCTGCACCATGCGCAGCAGGTCGTCCTTGCCGCGCGAGGAGAGTTCAGCCTCGATCTCGTAGGCGGTGTCAAAGTGGTCCTCAATGGCGCGCTTGTTTCGGCCGGTGATGAACACCATGTCGGTGATCCCAGCCGCCACCGCCTCCTCCACCGCGTACTGGATCAGGGGCTTGTCAACCACAGGCATCATCTCTTTGGGGCTGGCCTTGGTGGCGGGTAGGAAGCGGCTACCCAATCCCGCCACAGGAAACACCGCCTTGGTAATTTTGCTCGTGGTATGCATTCGCAGCCCCTAGGTTAACAATTTAAAATTAGACCCCAGACCGGGGTCACGCCTTGCTCGCATCCAGTAGCGCTAAAAACTTCTGCTCATCGAGCACGGCAAGGTTGAGCTTGAGCGCCTTGTCGAGCTTGGTGCCGGCCTCTTCACCGGCCACCAGGTAGTCTGTTTTTTGAGAGACGCTGCCGGTTACTTGCGCACCGAGCGCCTCGAGCCTAGACTTTGCCTCTTCGCGACTCATGCTGCTGAGCGTGCCCGTCAGCACAAAGGTCTTACCCCCCAGTGGCGTCGGCCGCGCCACCAACTCGTCCGACCTTGGCCACCAGACGCCCGCGGCACGAAGCTGTGCCACCAGCTCGAGGTGGTGCGGCTCCGTAAAAAATGCTGTAATACTTTGCGCAACGATCGGTCCGATGTCAGGGACAAGTTGTAGTCTCGCCTCATCAATTTTAATAAGGTTATCCAGAGTCAAAAGGTGGCGCGCTATCGCTTTCGCGGTCACCTCGCCCACGTTACGGATACCCAGCGCGTATATAAAGCGTGCGAGTGTGGTCCGCTTGCTGCGCTCAATCCCATCCAAAAAATTTTGTGCTGACTTCTCGCCCATGCGTTCTAGCTGAGCCAGCTCGCCTAGGCTCAGTCCGTAGAGATCTGCGGGCGTACTAACCAACCCCTGGTCCACCAGCTGATCAATCAGCTTCTCGCCGAGCCCATCAATGTCTAAGGCACGGCGGCTGGCGAAGTGTAGCAGTGCCTGCTTCCTTTGTGCTGGGCAAAATATTCCGCCACTGCAGCGCCATGTCGACTCGTCCAGCTGCTTGGTGACCTGCGCGCCACAGGCCGGGCAAACCCTTGGCATGCTGAATTTGCGTGCGTCCGCGGGGCGCCTCTCAAGCAAGACGCGCACGACCTCAGGGATTACGTCGCCGGCACGTCGGACGCTCACGACGTCACCGATGTGGACGTCCTTGCGGTGCAGCTCCTCCTCGTTGTGTAGCGTGGCATTGGTCACCATCACGCCACCCACAAAGACTGGTGCTAAGCGTGCCACCGGGGTTAGCGCACCCGTTCTGCCAACTTGTACCTCGATGTCCAGGATGGTGGTCAGCGCCTCCTCCGCCGGAAACTTGTGCGCCAGTGCAAAGCGTGGCGCCCGGGACACATAGCCCAAACGAGCCTGTTGTGACATGTTGTTGACCTTGTACACCACGCCATCAATTTCGTACGGCAGCTCGTCGCGCGTCTCACCGATCTCGCGATAGTAGGCGATCAGTCCATCCGACCCCTTCGTCACGCGACGCCCTTGAGGGCCCGGCACAAAGAGTTTTTGCAGGTACTCTAGCTGCCCCGAGTGTGTGTCTGGAAGCGTCGAGCCATCGATCGCCCCTGCCCCGTAGGCCAAGAAGCTCAGGTGGCGCCCGGACACGACCTGTGGATTGAGCTGGCGCAGTGACCCCGCCGCCGCGTTACGTGGGTTGGCGAACGGCTTGGCACCCATATCCTGCTGTTGGAGATTAAGTGCCGCGAAGTCGGCCTTGAACATCAGCACCTCCCCGCGTATTTCGATAAACGTGATGGGCTTCGCCAGTCTCAGCGGAATGTTTCGTACGGTGCGCAGATTTTGGGTGACGTCCTCACCCACCGCGCCATCGCCACGCGTAGCACCCTGCACAAATACGCCGTCCCGATAGGTGAGCGAAACCGCCAGCCCATCAAATTTAGGCTCTACCGAGTACTCCACCTCGGCCACACCCAATGTTTCGCGGATGCGATTGTCGAATGCCCGCACCTCATCTTCGTTGAAAGCGTTGTTGAGCGAGAGCATCGGGGTGTGATGTACGACCTGGTTAAATGAAAGTAGCGGTGAGGCGCCTACTCGCTGCGTAGGCGAGCTTGGTGTGGCAAGTGATGGGTGCCGTGCCTCTAAGGCCTGCAGCTCACGAAACATCGCGTCGTACTCTGCGTCACTAACGAGGGGGTCGTCCAGAACGTGGTACTGGTAGTTGTGCCGCTCAATCTCCGCACGCAAGTGCGCGGCACGATGCGATACCGGTTCGTCACTCATTCATGAAGCCCAGCCCGAAATCAAAGTTAGGGGAACAGCCTGCGTGCCTGTGCGCTACCTGCCGGGATCTTGTGGATCCGCATGCGCTCCTCGACAACAGAAATCTGCTCACGGATTAGCACGATGCCCGCGTCGCTGAGTGTCGCGTGGTGCGCATCCACCACGCTGGCGCCCAGTCTGCTGGCCAGTTTCTGCGCCAGTGCGACCATCTGATCAAAGCCAAGTGTCGGTTGCTCTGTGCGTGGGACGTCCAGCAACAAGGTTAGGCAGGCCACGTTTACCTGGCCCAGTGTTTGATTCTGGAAGGGCGTGTTGTCCTCATTGCACAGGCTGAGTAGAGTGTGCTCTTGTGCATCGGTCAGGTGAAAGGTGCCGTCCGCCTGTAAATTCAAATTGTACTGGTCGGCCACGTGTGCGATATCCTCGCCAGCGAGCAGCTTATCGGTACCAGCCAAGATGTTTAGGGCAACCACCTGGTCAACGGACGCACAAAATTTATCCAGGTCCCCCGCCCGCTCGGCAATTTTCTTTGGGTCGGGCAGCACCGCGTGTGCACGTAGCTCTACCGTGACGGCCTGTGCGAGTGCACGAAACGAGGTAAGTTTAGCCTCGCTCACCGCGCCAGATCGGTTCACCAACTGCAGGGCAAGCTTGAACGAGGAGTAGTGGATCGGGCTATCGGCAATCACCCTCTCCCACTCACAGCTGGCTGTGTTTAGGCCGCACACGTTGACGCTTTTGTCGAAATCAAAGCGTTGCTGCCAGAGGGGTGCCAGGGCCTCGGTTCCTGCCGGGCTCTTGGGTGTGATCAGCGCGATGTAGTCCGTGTCGTCACTTAGTAACGCACACACCTCGTTGTTCACGTAACCATGTGGCACCTCGTCGGCCAGCACCTCGTCCGGCATCGGCGAGGCATCCTCCTCTGGTGCCGGCTCCTCGTCCGCTGGGGGCTCCGTCACTGTGTGGTACAGCGCGTCCGCATGCTCGTGCCTGAATGCCGCACCGTACTCGCGTCGGTACTTGCGCTGCTGCTGCCAGTTATAGGCGAACACCGCCAGCACCAGGAACACGCCAACACCGAGCAGACTAATTTGTAGTTCGTTCATATTTTAAGTGAGTGCGATAGGTTAAGTTTCAACACACGGACCAGCTTGCATCACACCATTGAATTATCGCAAGAGCGCATTGAAATGGCAAACCCGTGCCACGCCTAGCTTAAAAGCTTAGATAACACATCGACCAGCGCCGCCTTGACCTGCGCTGGCGTCTGCGTCGCGTCAATCATGGTGAACCTAGCCGAATGCTTCTTTTGTCGCTCGAGATAGGCCTGCCGCACCCTCTCGAAGAAGTCACTCTTCTCCTGCTCGAATCGATCCGGCGCGGCGCCCCCGGACAGGCGTTGGCGTGCCACCTCAACCGGCAGGTCGAACAGTAGCGTCAGGTCTGGCTGGAGAGTCTCGTGTACCCAGCGCTCCAGCTGCTCAAGCTTCTCCATGCTGACCCCCCTGCCGCCACCCTGGTAGGCAAAGCTGGCATCACTGAATCGGTCCGAGATAACCCAGGTTCCTTGCTGCAGGGCCGGTTTGATTACCTGCTCGATATGCTCCAAGCGAGCGGCAAACATGAGTAGCGCCTCCGTTTCTCCACGCATCGACTGACTGAGCAGTATGTCACGCAGGCGTTCGCCAAGGTCTGTGCCGCCGGGCTCACGGGTTACTAGGACCTGAATGCCCTGCTTGCGCAGGCTGTCGGCAAGGCAGGTCAGGTGGGTGCTCTTGCCGGCCCCGTCCACCCCCTCAAGGGTAATAAACTTAGCTGTCTTCATTTGCCCCTCTCAACGAATGGTCCGTCTGGATTGGTCGTGCACTTTCCAGATAGCAGGCTGGCCAGCACAATTAGCATCGCACCGATTATTTCCCGTAGGCCCATATCTTCATCCACCAACAGGTACGAGGATGCCGCGGCAAACACCAGCTCGGACAAGAAAAGTACGATGGCCTGATTTGCTGGCAGATTGGTTAGTCCGTACTGCAGGATAAAGCTGCTCGAGCATAACACCAGGCCAACCAACCACAGCAGCCCCCAGGCCGCAGGCGTCACATCCCTCAGTTGGTCCATGATGCCGCCCTGGTACAGCAGTAGCGTGGCGGTGAACAGTATCGTTCCCAGCCATATGTTGGCCGCCTTGAAGGCGATGCTGAGTCCCTGCGTACGCCGCACCATCACATTCATCAGGGCGAAGCTTATTCCCGCCGAAAGGCCTATCCACTCTGCGCTGTTCTGGGGGAGCGACAGGCCGTTATGGCTGTCCCACAGTATAACGAATGCGCCACCCAATGACAGTGCGATAATGCCGTAACCGTAACGATTTAATTTTTCATTCAGCAGGTAGTAAGACAGGAGTACCGTCCACAGTGGGGCGAGGTAGAACAGCAGTAGGACGCGCATCACCTCGCCGTCCAGCATGGCCAGGACAT
>Ga0209553_1000290_pt1 | contig 26544 bp, 15 predicted proteins | sample LauGreFBDMM110DN_2_FD_188217 | JGI IMG/M metagenome (GOLD analysis project Ga0209553, IMG submission 188217) | Freshwater lake microbial communities from Lake Michigan, USA - Fa13.BD.MM110.DN (SPAdes) (version 2) | ecosystem: Environmental > Aquatic > Freshwater > Lake | place: Lake Michigan...
ACTGGATCGGCGGTGAGTATTGTATACCGCGCGTCGCGTTCCCGATGTCGGGCTGCGCTGTCAAAAAGCACCACAAATTGTGCATCCTCAAACGCGGCCAAAGTGCAGAGTACGTCGAGAGTGGGATCAAGATTTGAGATCAGGACAGACACAGGCATAATTCAGAGGATAAAGGTAAGACGAATCAATCAGACCATACTGTAGGGTGCAACTGGCCTCCGCAAAAGACACACATTCGGCATGTTCATCTTTACAATACGATTTGTTCTCATTGGAACCAACCAAAAGTGTCCCCTTCTCCTCCAATTCGTTTGTATGTTTGCACCCTGTAGAATGTCGCAGTGGCGCCGCAAACGAATTGGGAAAGACGGCATGGTGAGACGGCTTTGGGCGCACGATGTCCGGCTAAACAGCGCCCTCATCCGGCCTATCGGCTACTTTCTCGCCTGAACTCAGGGGAGAAGGAGCATGTTCAAACGTCGTTGTTTCCATTTGGAACAAACTCGAACAAATCATTACCCTCCAGAAAATAACTTTTGCCTAGCCCAAACCCACTCCAGATTAAAAGCAAATGTTGATTGCGCGAAGTTTTTTTTGTGGACGGCATTGAGTTCTTTGTCAGAATGCTCACGATTCGATAAAATCCGACGCTGCCTGACGCTACCGTTCCGGTACTGAGCGTAAACCTGTCCCGCGTTCTAAAAGGTCGTCCCATGTCGATTGCTGAAAAAAACAGCGCCCGCGCGACGCGTCCGATCCGTTCGCCACATATTAAATTGACAAAGTACGACATCACTGTCTCGGCACTTTCCACATCGGCTCTGTGCGCTCTCCTGACGTTAATCGTAATGATCATCATCTGGTTATCCAACTTGCTCCCGTCGCCGCAGAAAAAGCAAGTGGTCATGTTGCCACCGGGAGACGGCGGCTGGGAAGACGGTGACCCCAACGCCACTCCCAACGTGGAATCGCCGGAGGACGCATCGGACGATCCGTCACTCGCCAACGAAGAAACAGACGTGACTGAACTTGAAGAAGTCGTCGAACAGATTGTAGAAGTCTCTGAAAATGCTGCGGCTGTAGTCGCCCCAAATGAATTTACCGGTTCAAAGAACACAGGTAACCCCGGCAGCGCCGATGGGACAGGTGGTCGGCCATTGGGGACGGGTGGTGGTGGTCGCGGCGGCACAAAACGGGAACAGCGGTGGATCGTCGAATTCGCAGACAAGGGCGATCTGCAAAGCTATGCCGCCCAGTTGGATTTTTTTGGTATCGAACTGGGAGCCATGTTCCCTGCGGAAAGCCGTCTGGTCTACATGAGCAACATGAGTGCCGACAAACCTCCCACGCGCGAGATCAAGGAAGGCGCGGCTGGCGCTGAACAGAGATTGTTTATGAATTGGGCTGATGGCAGTGAGGACCGTAAAGTGGCAGATGTTGAGCTGTTTCAAAAAGCCGGAATTGATGCCTCAGTTGCGGCAGTGCTGCACTTTTATACGTCAGACACGGAAACGCTGATGGCCACAATTGAACAGGAATTTGGAGGCCACACTGCGGAGGAAATCCGAAAAACATATTTTCGAGTTCGCAAAGCTGGCAGTGGCTATGAGTTTTTTGTCCAGAAGCAGTTGTTAAAGTAGTGGGATGTGTCGCATTGCGTCAGGAATTCAACCTTCTCTACATCTTTCCGTTTCTCCTTTCTCGTCTTCTCGGAATGTCCTATGAACTGGTTGCAGAACGGTGCTAGCTTTTTATTCACGCTGGCTCAAGATAAAAAAATTGAAGCTTCGTTCATGATGAAGGTGGTGGAAAACTCCATCTGGATCGGGATTGCTGCATGCGCCATGTTAGGAGCATTTTGCGGCTACATGTTGTTCCGCAGAGTTAAGCAAAAATCATTCCCGGGTATCGCAGCTGAGCAAGCGTTTCTAAACGAAATTGGCGAATGCTTTGAGCGGAATGACTTCGACGCCGCGTTGGCTTTGTGCGATACACCAGCCCTCTGGAATCGCGCGATGCCACAGTTGGCGACGCTCGCTGTGCAGCAGCGTGACCGTCCAATCGGAAAAATCCGTCAGATGCTGATGGAACGATTTGAACGCGACATTATGACGGGCTTAGATCGGCTCAACAATTGGGTTTCCACCAGCATCAAGACCGCCCCACAGCTCGGATTGCTGGGCACCGTGCTGGGGATGATCAATGCGTTTTCCAAAATTGCCGGTGCATCAAATTCGGGTGTTGAACCGAAAGAACTGGCGGCAGACATCAGTTTCGCCTTATGGACAACGGCTGCCGGAATGGCCATTTCAATTCCGCTAATTGTGCTGAACTCTGCTGCCCAGAACAAAATCAATGGCCTGCAAGAATCTGTAGATGAAGGACTAGGACCGTTGCTGGAAGAACTTGCAGCGGCGCAACAACGCGTCGGCGGGACGCCGTAAACTGCGGTTGTGCGTGAGTGCAAGGGCATTGTCAAACCAGATCTCAGCAACGTGTTTTACTGTTCGCTAACCAGATTTTGGAATCGGAATTTTCGTATGTCCGACGTGGCTGAAGACGATGAAGAAGTGTATGTTCGCACGAAGCGTTTTCTGCCGGACACGGAAATCGATATTACCCCGATGATCGACGTAACATTTCAGTTGCTGATCTTCTTTATGGTGACGTCCACGATGCAGGGCAATCCGCCTGCTGATTTGCCACCAGCAAAGTCTGGTGGCTCAATCGAAGTCGCCAAGGTTATCAACGTGGTTGTAAAACCGGCGGCCGTATCCGGCGAGGCACCTCAGATTGAAATTAATAAAGATGCAGTCAATCTGGACGAACTCAAACTAGCACTCGAAGAGCAGGCTGGTGCAAGAGCAGATGGGATCCATGTGATGATTCTGGCCGACCGCACGATGAAAAATGGCGATTTGAATGAGATCGAAGTGCTGCTCTCGGAGATTCCCGGCGTGACTTATCACTTTGGGGTCCAAGATCGACGAGATTAGCTCGATGTCAATGCTTGATTTTTGGATAGGGCGGACCAACTTCAGCCAATAGCTGAATTCAACAGGTGATTTATGGCCGATCTGACAGAAAAAAAACTGGGTGAATTTCAGTTACTGCGACCGCTGGGCAGCGGTGGCATGGCTGATGTTTACCTTGCGGAACAGACAACGCTGCAGCGTTACGTGGCTGTAAAAGTCATGAAACCATCGCTGATGGCGCATTCGGGACAAGACATGGTAGCCCGCTTCAAACAAGAAGCGATGATGGCTGCTGGACTCAATCATCCCAACATTGTGCAGGTTTATACGATTGGTCAAGAAGGTGACCTGCACTACATCGCGCAAGAATTCGTGCAAGGCAAAGACCTAGCGACGATCCTGAAAGGACGCGGCAAACCGGAAATCACCTCAGCTCTGCATGTGATGCGACAGGTTGCCGCCGCACTGAAAGCGTCTGGCGCCGCAGGCATTGTGCATCGCGACATCAAACCTGAAAACATCTTAATTACGCAAAAAGGCGAAGTCAAAGTTGCCGACTTTGGACTGGCTCAATTGGGGGATTCAGGGGCAGAAAAGAAGGGCGTCACGATGGGGACGCCGCTTTACATGAGCCCTGAACAAGTCAGCGGTCGCGAACTTGATCCGCGATCGGATGTGTATTCTTTTGGTGTCACGGCGTATCAATTACTATGCGGGGAGACCCCATTTAAGGGGAACACCGCAGTTGCGATCGCGATGCAACATCTCAAAAATTCTCCGCCGCCGCTCAAGGAAAAAAATCCAGCCCTGCCCGATGTGCTCTGCCGTCTGGTACATCGCATGATGGCCAAGCGGCGGTCGCTGCGATATCAGTCTGCGGATGAAGTCCTAGAAGATCTGAAGAAGTTGATTGTGGCCCAAAAGCAGGGACGATCGCTGGATCTCGTGCGCTTGCCACGCCTTGAGGAGCTAGAGCGACTGGCCGACGTTGAACGCCGCAAGCAAAGTCGTCTCAGCAGCGCCGGATCCGCTGCCAGTGTAGACGATGAGGAAATGCAACTTGGTCCCGACGTCGTGGCCGGGGTGACCACGGTGATGCCCGAGCAGATAGTTGAGGTCGAAGAGTTCATTCCGCCACAAGAAACGCAGTCGTGGCTGACATCCAGAACTCCGGTCTTAAGCGTGGTTGATGATTTGCCGCCGATTCCTAAAAAGAAGCGCGTCAGCCAAGAAGCGAACATTGACCTGACACCCGCCGTGGATGTGACATTTCAGTTGCTCATATTTTTCATGATCACAGCGTCGTTCAGTCTGCAGAAGGCGTTTGATGTACCGCCTGCGAAAAACTCAGACGGAGTGTCCATGAATGTCCAGGTCGAAATGCCCGACTCCGGCGTCCGCATCGAAGTTGATCGAGAAAACACGGTGTTTGTCGGCGACAAGAAGGCACAGACTTACAAAGAGATTCTGGAATTGCTGACGGCTGAAAAATCATTGAATAGTAGCGTGAATGATGTGGATCTGATTCTGGATCCTGATTCCACGCACGAAATGCGATTGACCGTGATTGATGCCGCGATGCAGGCCGGTTTTCTGCGGGTGAAAAATAAGATTCAGGAACTCTGACAATACTCGAAATGGCTTCAGTGAAATTTGATCGGATACCAAAGTGGCCCAGAAAGAATTCGGTAAAAACGCTGTGGATGCCGCTGCAGAAGCGACGCGTGCGCAGCAGGCAGCCCTAGCCAAACGACAGTTGTCCCGTGGACGATTCTCGCAAATCACAGAAAGATTGACGGGGGGGCCAGAGCGACCAGGTGAACAGAAGATCGGCAGGTCACCCATTGTCTTAGGTCTGACCGGCATGACGCTCGCCGCAATGTTGCTGGCCGGCATTTTCTGGTTTATGACAGCCCACACGCGCGAAGAACGACAACTCAAGGAGGCCGTAGCGTCACTGGATGAGCAACGGTATATCGATGCCGACGGGCAGTTTCTAAATTTTCTAGCAAGCTATTCACAGTCGGCTTCTGCCGATCCCGCCCGAATTGGCCTGCACCGTACGCGTGTCGAAAAAAACATCATGACGGAGTATCCGGACGTGATCAAAGGACTGGAGGAACTCACCCAACTCCAAGCAGTCTGTCGCGACCTACCTGGATTTGATGACATCAAAGATCAAATCCGACTTTATGCAGAACGTTTGACTTACGCTGGGTCGATTGTCGCTGAGGTCACTCAGGATCAGAAGGCCCTAGATGCCAGCATTGCTGCGATGGAAATCATGAAGCGGTATGCGGGCGAAGCGGGCATTAAACCAGATCGCCAAGCGGAACTGGAGCGTTTACAACGACTAGCATCGGCTGCTATTGCAAAGAAGACGGAGTTCCAATCTCGCGTGACAGAGATCCGCGAGCTCTTGGAAACTGGCAAGACAATCGCTGCGATCGGCGTTCGAGACCGCCTCCTTGAGGCTTACCCCGGCCTCACTGGCGACAAAGATTTGAACGCCATCCAGCAGGAGATTTTGGAAAAAGAAAAACAACTTGTGGTCCACAGTGAAGGCCTCGATGCACTTAAGGCTGTGGACAACGCGGCAAACTTCAAATCCCTATCTTTGGCCTTGAGGACTCAGGCAGCTACCGACTTGTCGTCGCAGGGTCGATCAGTGTTTGGAATCGGCATTGACAGTGTCTTCGCCCTAGATGCCGACACGGGTGATCCGCTCTGGCGACACCCAGTGGGCGTGGATTCACCGTTCGCTCCGATCGCAGTCAAAGGAACCGAACCCGGCGTGCTGATTTTCAGCACGCTGTCCGGCGAATTGCAACTATTGTCCCAGCACGACGGACATCTGTTATGGCGTCAACCACTTGAGGGGCGGCCCAGTGCCATGCCGCTTGTCGTTTCAGACCAAATTTTCATTACCACTCAAAATCATGAAATGTGGCAAATTGCCGTCGCAAATGGCCACGCCTTGTCACGCCTGAAGTTTTCGCAGTCAATCATCGGACCGCCAGCTCTCGCCAGTGATGGCTCAAAACTGGTGATCCCGGGTGACGAGACGTTGGTCTATACCCTGAGCCTGAATCCACTCAGTTGCATTGCCGTCTCACAGATTCCCCACAAAGCCGGCAGCGTAAAAACGCCAATGCTGGCAGCGGGAAAATACTTTCTGATGTGCGATAACGTTTCTGCTGAAACAGCGCGGATCCAAACGTTGAATATCGACGCCAACGGCGGACTCAAAGTGGAGACTGAAGATCCCATTGAGGGACAGATCAACGATCCGTGCCTGCTGCGTGGCTACGATTTGTTTGTCCCTTCCACACCGCAGCGCGTCACCGCGTTTCGCGTGGCAGAAGAAATTGGCCATCCGCCGCTTTCTCGCGTCGGTGCGAATCAACTTGAGGAGGGGATCCAGACGCGCATGTTTCTTCTTGCTGGCCCCAGTGCCCAATTGTGGCTCGCGGGACGCGATTTGCGAAAGTTTCAGACGCGCACCAATACGATTTTGCTTGATTCCGGCATCACAGCGGAAGGCATTCATCTGCAGCCAATTCAGTTTGTGGACGAAGCCGTATTTCTGACGACAAAAAATCCACAGTCGTCATCGGTGTTTTTCACGCGTACCAATCGTGAAGAGATGAAGGGAACTTGGCGTACTGTGCTTGGTTCTAAACTGGTGGCTGTGGGACCTGCTGCTGGCGGAGATTCATTGCTTGCGATTGGGGACTACGGTGAAGCATACCGCGTGTCGATGGCAGATATCGCCAAGGGTGGTTTTCAGCGCGAATCCACCAGTCGCTTCCGCCTGCCGGATAAACTCACCTCAGAGGTCGGTGGTGTGGCGTTGAAAGACGGCCGAGTCGCGGCATGGTGCGGGGCGCCCGAACCAGCCATGTGGACATTCACGTCGACCGGGCAGCTGGAGCGAAAATGGACTCTGCCTGACGCACCACAGTTGCCCCCAGTTGCGTTGGATGGTGGTGTCGTATTCGCCATGCCAGGCCGGCTGCATATTTCAGCCATCGCTGGCGGACAGACGGCAGAAGATTATCGCGCGTCTCAGACGCAAAATCAACAACAGCCTTGGAAATCGCTGACGGCAATTTCATCGACTCAAGTCCTAGCAGTGAACGCAGACAATCAATTTGTCCGCGCCGAATTCCGCGCGACGCCGCGGCCGCAGCTTGCGGAACTGAGCGTGACGAATGTCCCATATCTGATTGAACTGCCCCCCGCGATTTTAGGCGACTTTTTGTTTCTCGCCACTACCGACGGAAAGCTTGTCATGCTGCAAGCCACCACGCTCGAACGCCTAGCCGAAATAGATCTGGGGATGATTCCCAACGCGATGCCAAAGGTGGCCGGTGGCTTTGTGTTTGTCGAAGTGGCAAATAAAGACGTCCGCGTGTTTAAGACCGAAGGTGGCCTGCCGCAGACAGCGTCGTTTCCCCTAGATGGACACGCCCTCGCTGGTGACCCACTGTTGCTTTCCGATCTCAGTTATCTCATTGCACGCACGGACGGGAAGCTGATTCGCCTGAAGTCCGACGGCACTGTTTCTGACTCTGTCGTCCAACTGGGCCAAGCAATTCAACAGGGCCCGCTCAACATAAATGGTCAGATCATCGTGATTGCTCAAGATGGAAGTTTGTATCAAATCGCCGAGAACGTTGGGATGTAGCGCCTTGGATTCCTGTAATTTCAATCCATTTGAAACGATCTGTTCGGCAATTCAATGAGCCATAATATCACGTCCGAAAAACTCGTCACCCGCACACCATGTTTGCTTGGGGCTATCGCCTTAGCCATCGGCTTGGTGTTGAGCGGGCCAGCAGCCTGCGGTGATGAGAAAGTCGCCAAGTCAGAACTGCCGAAGCTGACAGACATGCAGTTGCCGACAGCCGATGAATTGTTGCGGGCTGATGATACTAACGGCAAAGCATTTGACTGGATCGTGCTGAATGCATCGCTTGAAGCAGACCGTGTCGTCCTTGTTGTGAGCCCGTTAGAAACACGCCCCGATACGCTCAAAAAGATGGCAGAAACGTACGATAAAATCGAGGTCAGCAAGCCCAAAAATGACGAAGAACGTGCCGAACGCACGATGCGATTGAAGAATCTGAAGCAACTCATCGTTAAGCTGCCAGGGAACGCAGTTGCAGAATACTATCTGCCGATCTCAACGATCAACCATATCATTCTATTTGAAGAAATCATGCTTCTCCGGGTAGATGAATTGCTCAAGGAAGGTGACATTCGCACGGCGTATGAACTTTTACTGCGTGTTGAAAAAGAATTCCCTGCATGGGAACTTTCAAAGCCGCGTTTTGAAAATCTGCTGCTGGTGGAATCTGGACTGCGTGCCCGAGACGGTGATATTTATGCCGCGTTGGCTTTGCTGGACGAACTCGCAAATCGCAACATCAACAATCCCGAATTACGACCTCGCTTCGGAGAAATCGCGGCACCGCTGATCGAGATTGCGGTGGCGGATAAAGACTTCAATAAGGCCCGTTATCTGATTTCGAGAATTGAAAGTGTTTTTCCGGGACATGAAACAGCGACACTCTGGCAAGGTCGGATGCGGTCGATGGCCGACAGTCTGCTCAACGATGCCAAACAACAAACCAGCCAGCACGAGTTTGCGGCTGCAGCCGATCTGGCTTGGAAAGCAGAGGCGATCTGGCCATCCTCAGGAAATTCCCGCGCGATCTTTGCGCAGACCGTAGCCCGGCACCAGGTGCTGCATGTCGCGATTGATGAGTCGAGAGGTTCTGAGATCGTCTATCCTTCACCGCGAGAATCTGATGAACGGCAACGTGAACTTGTCGAGGTGTCACTGTTCGAACCGACCAGCGCTGATGAAATGACCTATTTTCGTTCCAGTTACTTTGAGATCTGGGATCCGACCGATCTAGGCCGCGAAGTTGTGTTTACCCTCCGTGAAACGCGACCCACATGGCAATCGCAGCCCTTGCTGACTGCGAATCAAATCGCCGATGCGTTGGGACGCCGCATGGATCCGACCAGCCCTTTGTTCGATTCCCGCCTCGGGTCCTTTGTGCGCGAAGTGTCTGTCCGTTCGCCCAGTGAATTGAAGATTCAATTTTCGCGAGTTCCCTTGAGTATTGAATCGCTGTTACGATTTCCCATCATTGCGGCTCCTAGAATTGTTGATAATGACAAATCTGATGCAACTGCGACGCTTGAACCGTCGGCTGAAATGATACCTGCGGATGCCATTGGTGCTACCCTGCTGTCGACGAGGTTCAAGCTGGGCGAAGCCGACAACACAGGCACATCGTATCTTCGGGAACGTCCGGAACCGGATGGACTGGATCCCAGCAAGTATCATGTTGCAGAAGTCCGCGAAGAGAGTTTTACGGATCGCAACGAATTATTGAAGTCTGTGATTCGCGGTGAGATTGACTATCTGCCCAATCTCTTGCCGTGGGAAGTTGATGCGTTCAAAGCTGCACCAGCATTTCAGGTGCGAGAGTATGCTTTGCCAATCACGCATGTGATTACCTTTAATCCGCTTTCCGAACGCATCGTGAACGCGCAAATGCGACGTGCGTTATCGTTTGCTGTGAATCGTGAAGCGATTCTCAAATCGATCATCTTGCGCGATCAAGCCATGCGTTATGGTCGGCCAACCAGTGCTCCATGGCATCTAAAAAGCTACGCGACGAATCCGTTGGAAAAGCCACCTGAATTCAATTTAAGGCTGGCATATGCCTTACGCTTCGCAGCTGAGCGGCAGTTGCAACTTGCCGAACTTACAAAACTGGAGGCCGCGGCAAAGGCCACAGCCCAAGAAACGGGAGATAAATTTGACAGTGAAGCATTCCGCAAAATCACCAATGTCGACTATATCAAATTGCCGCGTCTGCGGATGGTGGTTGATCCAGATCCGACGTCCATGGAGGCCGCCGCGCGTATGGCGGAGTACTGGAAGAAGATCCTATTTGAAATTGACCTGATTCCGGGTGATCAACTGGGGGCACCGCTACAGGATGCTGACTGGGATCTGTGTTATCGCCGCATTCGCATGGAAGAACCATTACTGGAACTCTGGCCGCTGCTGACAAATGATCCATCATTCGATATCAATCGTCTCAAGCTGTTTCCAGATTGGATGCGGCAGGAACTGGTCAACCTTGACTACTCTGCCAGTTTCGTGGACGCTCAGGATCGTCTGTACACGATTCACCGTCATCTGGCGGCCGAAGCGTTCATCATTCCGCTTTGGGAAGTAGATGAGTTTGCTGTCTGGAAAAAATCAACGCTGGGAATTCCCGAAAAACTTATGTCTCCCTATCAGAACGTTGAACGCTGGATCGTGCGCCCATGAGAACATTACTTGCCGATGTCCTGCACATTGTCCCGCTGGGGCTGCTTATCTTGGTTAGCCTTTCGGCCTCGGCACAAGACGCAGTCCCTGTGCAGGATACGGCACCTGTGGCGGAAGCTGCATCTGTCACACCAACTGCCCCTTTGTCGACCGAAAAGCCTTCCTCCGCAGCCGAAGCGCCCAAGAAAACAGCGGCAACTCAGGCGCCACCCAAGGTTGTGATTCCGTTTCCGCGGGAAGCGTATCACGTGGTGGTGGAGATCGGATTTGATGGCCTTGCGACGCAACAACCAGCGTTGCGTCAGGGTCTTGTTGATCAGATTCGCAAAGGTTTGGGTCGAATGTATGGGGCTGCATGGAACGCGCAGGTTCAAGCAAGCGAGTGGCTGATTCCCGGCGGGCAGGAACGCTTGAAGCGATTAACGCCGGAAGCACTGCTGCTAAGATATCCAGAATCATCGGCACAAAAAGTTGTCTTAATTGGGATCGAAGAGTCGCATGGCATCTTCAAGATCAGTTGCCGAGAATTCGACACGCGTGTCCAAGAGATGTCGCCCGTGCTAACGGAACAGACAGGTGATGTACAGGATGTTGCGAACGTGGCCACGCGGCTGACACGAGATTCGTTCAGGCCGGTATTGTTGTTTGCAAAAACTACGATCGTGGGTGGCGAACTGGAATTCCTACTGCAGGCTGGAGAGTTGACGGTCCCCGACCCGACTGCCGCATTCATCCGCGAGGGTGATGTGCTGCGCACCTTTTTGCGACAGATGGACCGCCGCAATCCGGATAAACTCAAAGTCCTCCAACGTTTGGATCTGTGTTATGTCCGGGTGACCGGATTCAATACCGAACTTCGGGCCGATGTTGCAACCAAGGAAGATACTCCGGTTTCAGTCAAAGACGTCACGCGCGACACTTCTGCCGTTTATCAGGATTCCGGCCATGTGCGTGGCGTGCTAATTTCACATGGCCCGGTGCCTTATGGCGGCGCTGGTCGCAGCGTCCAGCAAATCGCTCTGCGCCAACGTCCGGCTGCGACAAAGAGCCGAGTCAAGTTGGTGCTCCAGACGAAGGTCGATCGACCACTCATTTGCTTTCGCGTGGACAAAGTATCCAAGCTACGACACACGGATTCGAACAATGTGCCTAGCGAACGTGTTTTGAGTGACCGGAATGGAGAACTTGAAATTAAAGTCGATCCGGAGAATCCCACGTTTTGGCTCTATGTCTACAGTGGGAGTTCGTTGCTGGCGCGCGTGCCATACGCCCCCGGACTTCTGCCGCAGGATACAATCAAGCTTCCAGACGACGGACTGCGTCTGGGCGTGGAGGGAGAACTCTATCTGTTTCGCGACACGCTGGTAGACACTGTGGCTCAAAAAGCGGTGTTGATGAGTCTCGCAAAAAAGGCCTCGACAGAAGGCAAGCTGGAAGAACTTGACAAGCTGATTGTGCAACTCGATGAGCTGCCGGGCCAGCAAAAATTTATGTCTCGCCTGAACACAATCAAAACACCCGCTACTGCAAAAGCCGATCTGCAGCGTAACGCTGGTGTCAAACGCAAGATCGAAAAACTATGCTTGGCGATGGAAGATTCGCTTACGGCATTTTTCAGCAGCGACAACAAGATTCGCGAAGCGCAGGAACTGGAACAACTTCGCAAATTTGCCGAGCGTAAAGCCACGACGACACCAAGTGTCGTACCCACACCGTAGATGTTCGCCTGCGATCTTCTTAGCACATTCGAAAGGGGTCCCCGTGAGCCATCATTCACGTCGCAGCTTCCTGTCATCCACTTCAGTCGGTTTTTCCATTTTGACGGCCCGCCAACTTGTGGCAGGTTTGATGCCTGTCAGTGATGCCCAGATTCGGCAGGCTAAGGGCATTGTCCAGCTCCGGCCGGAAATCGCACCTCTGGTAACAGTGATCGAAGAAACGCCGCGGCAAAGACTGCTTGAAGAAATTGGTAGTCGCATTCGTAATGGGCTGAGCTATCGTGAGCTTCTGGCCGCCTTGTTGCTGGCAGGAGTCCGCAACGTTGAGCCGCGACCTGCGGTGGGTTTCAAGTTTCACGCCGTGCTTGTCGTCCACTCCGCACACCTCGCAAGCCTTGCATCGCCGGATGCGGATCGCTGGCTCCCCATTCTCTGGGCCTTGGATGAATTCAAGAGTTCGCAAGCAAAGGATGTGACTGAGGGAAACTGGACGATGTCTCCGGTCGATGAAGCCAGTGTGCCGTCAGCCGGGCAGGTTCGTGATTCATTTCATCAGGCAATGCGGCAATGGGATGTGACCCAGGCGGACGTCGCGGCGGCAGGAGTCGCACGGTCGTTGGGAGCAGCCGAGACGCTCGAATTGTTTGCTGAATATGCCGCGCGAGATTTTCGCAGCATTGGCCATAAGGCCATCTTCTTGGCGAATGCATGGCGGACACTGCAGACGATTGGCTGGGAACATGCGGAGCCTGTGCTGCGGTCTCTAGCCTATGCGATGCTAAACCACAATGGCGAACCGAATCCGGCAACGAGTGATCTGGCTCCAGATCGTACGTGGAAGACGAATCAGCAATTGGCCTTGAAGTTCCGCGACGGCTGGGAATCCGGCACATTAGACAGCAGGGCGACAACAGAACTTTTGGCAACATTGCGAACAGGTTCTGCGAATGACGCGGCGACTTTGGTCCTCGATTTAGTGAATCGGCAGATAGCTCCGCAATCGATCTACGATGCCATGCATCTGGCAGCAGCTGAACTCCTGATGCGTCAGTCCGGTATCGTTTCGCTGCATGCCGCGACGACAACCAATGCACTTCGTTTCCTGTTCAATCATGTCGGAACCCCACTGACCCGCAAACTCCTGTTGCTGCAGAATGCTGCATTTTTGCCTCTCTTCCGGGAAGCCATGCGGGCGCGGGGTGACATCGGAAATTCGATGATCGATTCATTGGTGGCGGTCGAAGCACAGGAACCGATCACCGTTGAGACTGTCTTTGATGCCGTGGGTCGGGAACCGTTGCAGGCTGCGCAATACGCCATGTCGTTCCTGTCATCTGGCCAAAGTGCTGAAACGCTGATGAACGCCGCGCGCCGCTTGATCTTTCTGAAAGGCACGGACGCCCACGACTACAAGTTCAGTACAGCGGCATTGGAAGATTATGACAACGTCAGCCCTCGCGTGCGAAACCAATTTATGGCTGCCAGCATGTATAACCTTAAAGGGACCAGCGCGGCCGACAATAAACTTGTCGATCGCATCCGGGCAGCCCTCAGTTGAAGTGCGCAATGGATCGAAAGCCTCGGTAATCTGCGACGCAGTCGTTCGCCGAGCCCCACTCCGTCCCAAACCTGCCTTGAAAGTCCATTCCAAGGGAAAAGTGTCGTCTGTCAGAGAAACCGGGCGTATTGGTCGAGTTTTCGCGATTCAAATCAACGAATTATCACCTATCATAGAGTGCTGAAAGAATTTACTTCCTGCCGTCGCTGGTGTCGTATTCCTTCTTTGTTCCAGCGAGACATCCTGAGCTCACTCGATATGCCGGGTCTGGGACCATGAATCCTTCGTTTTGCTGTGCATCGTGCAACTTTCGATTTCGCGTCGAGGAGCGATTCCTCGGACGGCGAATTCGTTGCCCGAATCCGCAGTGCCGACAGCCCATATTGCTGGAGGACTCTGCGGATCTCGGCGACTTAAAACGGTCAGCGGCGGCTCCCTTTTTGTCGGCATCAACTCCAACTCCGTCGCCTCAATCCACAGCCACTGCGAAATCTCGTCCTGCCGCGGCAGTCGCCAAACCACCTTCGCCTGCCGTTCGAGTGACCGCCAGGCTGCGGGCAGTTCCCGCCGATCGGCCGCGCAAGGCACCCGCACCGGCGGCTCAGAATTCTGCCCAAAGCGAGTCCGGGAGTCGCAGTGGACGTCGAGTCGCAATCGCTGATCGCTATGCGGTGAGAAGTTCGGCGACACCACTGATGATTGCATTTGGTGTCACACTGCTATTGGGCGGGGTTGCGGTCGAAGGTTACTCGTTCTGGAATCTTCAGGCCGACGTCACCACCGTTCGAGGGAATGATGATTCCACGGCAACCGGAACGATAGCTTCAGAAAGCTCGCCGCAGGAATCCCAAGGCCAGTCGTTGCCCTCAAATGCTGTTGCTCACAACGCAAAATCTCTGGCGACTGCCATCCTAACCTCAGGTGTGAGCACTGCTCAGCAGCGTCAGCAAGCCGCACGCCAGCAGAACCTCGAGGACAAAGTTCTCCCGTTTCTGAAAACACACTGCGTCGCCTGCCACAGTGCGGAAACTCAGGAAAGCGGGATTGTCGTCGATGGATTATCTTCGATGAATCAACTGTTGCAGGAACGCCAAACTTGGGAGCGTGTCTATCGCATGCTCAACGCCGGTGCGATGCCGCCGGCTGATTACGATGCGCAGCCGACCGATGACTTACGCCGGGAAGTCACAGCCATTTTCTACGAAGAACTCTACAATTTCGACTGCACTGAAATACACCACGCCGGCCGATCAACGCTGCATCGTCTAAACCGCGCGGAATATAACAACACGATTCGCGATCTGTTTGGAATCAGCCTGACGCCAGCCGACGACTTTCCGCAGGACGACGTTGGCGAAGGCTTCGACAATATTGGTGACGTGCTCAGCGTGCCCACGTTACTGATGGAAAAATACTTGGATGCAGCTGAACTTGTGGCGGGCGCGGTGATTGATACGCGAGATTTCTCAAAGGGTACCACCCAAGTTTTCCGTCCCGATCAGATGCTGTCATCAATCGGGGGCAATGTCGACGATAACGGCTTTCACAATCTCCTTACGAAGGGTGCTTTGACAGCCGCCGTGCCGACGTCAGCTGACGGCAAGTACAAAATCCGGATCCATGCGGCAGCGACGCAGGCAGGTGACGAAGACGCAAAAATGGCCCTGCAGATTAATGGCGAGAACATCCATGAATTTGAAGTGAAAGGGCATCGAAAACCCGCATGGTATGAGCACGAAGTGACGCTGACTGCCGGCAGCCATGCGATTGGCGGAGCGTTCCTAAATGACTTTTATAATCCGAATGACCCGGAGGAACTCCGTCGGGACCGTAATCTGGCAATTCAATCCATCGAAGTGAGCGGCCCTGAAGGCGGCGGAACGCCCACATGGACCGAGACACATCAGCGTTTCGTCACCGTCAATCCATCCGAAAATGTCTCCGTCAAAGATGCGGCATCACAGGTTCTGCGTCCGATTTTATACCGTGCGTTTCGTCGTCCGGTAACAGACACTGAGGTCGCGCGGTTTGCTGAGCTGGTGCACCGAAATGTGAGTGAATTCCAAGAAACGTACGAGTACGGACTTTACGTGGCACTGCAGGCAGCGTTGGTTTCCCCCGACTTTTTATTCCGCAAGGAAACGGATCCGGAAGATGGCGCCGCGGAACGTAAACTTAACGAATACGAGGTGGTTTCGCGATTGTCATATTTTCTCTGGAGCAGCATGCCGGATGACGAACTATTTCAACTTGCGGAAAATCAACGTCTGTTTGATCCCACCATCCTTCAAACGCAGATCGAACGCATGCTGCATGATGATAAGGCGCAGGCGCTCAGCCGCAACTTTGCAGCACAGTGGCTCAATCTTCGCAATCTCGCCGACGTACGGCCGAACCTTGAACTCTTCCCGGATTTCGATGATGCCCTGCGAAGCGCCATGGGGCAGGAAACCGAGATGCTGTTCAGCACGATTGTGAAAGAGAATCGTAGCATCGATGATTTTCTAAATGCGGACTTCACGTTTCTTAACGAACGACTGGCAAAGCACTATGGTATCACGGGAGTTTCCGGGGAAGAGTTTGTCCGTGTCTCACTGGAAGGTACAAAACGGTTGGGTGTACTGACGCAGGCCAGTATTCTGACGCTGACTTCGAATCCTAGTCGCACCAGTCCGGTAAAGCGTGGTAAATGGATCCTTGAAAACATCCTAGGAGAAACGCCACCCCCACCGCCGCCCGGAGTGCCTCCCCTAGAAGAGGCCGCGAAGGACGTATCGGGTCTCAGTCTGCGCGAACGACTGGAAATTCACCGCAAAGATCCAAGTTGTGCGTCTTGCCATAAGGCGATGGACCCGCTGGGTATGGGTCTTGAAAACTTCGATGCCGTTGGCCGTTGGCGTGATAAAGAAGGCGAAAGAGATGTCGATTCAACGGGTGAATTGCCGTCTGGTGAGAAATTTTCTGGCCCGCTTGAGCTGATTGGCATCATTCGCGGCCGGCAGACGCAGTTCCACAGAGCCTTTACCGAACGCCTTTTAACCTATGCTTTAGGGCGTGGCCTTGAGTACTATGATAAGTGTGCGGTTGATCAGGCACTTGTCTTGATGAAACAACGCGGGAATCGCTTTTCTGCTCTTGTTGAGGGAATCGTAACGTCCGATCCTTTTCTGAAGCGAAGTCGCTTTAGAGAATTGGATGCGGCTAAGTAGTAAGGACAAGTTCGATCGTTTGAGTGGCGTAGCCAACAGCCCGCGTTTCGGTTGACCAAAGAATGGCGGCCTGTGGGCACGCAGTCAGACCAAGTAGATCACACTTATTGTAAGGAATCAAGAGATGAGTCGTTCCATTCTTAGCAAGCTCAATCGTCGCACCGTCCTGCGCGGTATCGGAACAGGATTAGCGCTGCCGATGCTGGAATCGATGAAGACGCCTAGGCTGCTAGCTGCGACGACAGCACCCACGGCACCGGTTCGCATGGCATGTATCTTTGTGGCCAACGGCGCCATTATGGACAAGTGGAAACCTACTGGCGAGGGTAAGGATTATCAACTATCGCCGATCCTCGAACCGCTCGCACCGTTTCGCGAAGACATGCTCGTGTTCAGTGGCCTGACCCAGAATCACGCGCGCGCCAACGGTGACGGCGCCGGCGATCACGCGCGCAATGCCAGCGCCTTTTTGACAGGTGCTCAACCTCGTAAGACGTCCGGCGCGGATATTTCCGTTGGCCAGTCAATCGATCAGGCTGTGGCCGAGAAAATCGGCAGTCAGACGCGTTTGCCGTCGATTGAACTGGGGATCGATCGCGGTCGAAATGCAGGCAATTGTGATTCTGGTTATAGCTGTGCGTATTCATCCAACATCTCATGGAAAACTGCGACGACACCAACGTCAAAAGAAGTGAATCCACGGTTGGCCTTCGAGCGTCTGTTCGGCACTCCGGAAACTGCTGCTGATCTGGAACGTCGCATGCGCAATCGCCGCAGCATTCTGGATTTTGTGAGCGACGATGCAAATCGCGTGCGGCAGGCGGTCAGCGGTGCGGATCAACGGAAGCTGGATGAATACTTTCAAAGCGTCCGCGAGATCGAAGAACGCATTGCACGTGCGAGCAGTGCTCCAAAAGATATCCCGGACCTCACGCTGCCCGAAGGAGTTCCTTCAGTCCTGGCTGAACACACACAGTTGATGTTTGATATTCTGCTCGTGGCGTTTCAGACCGATTCGACTCGGATTGCCACACTGATGCTGGCCGACGCTGGCAGCAATCGCTCGTATCCGGAGATCGATGTTCGTGAGGGTCATCATGAACTGTCACATCACCAAGACGACAAGGATAAGATGGAAAAAATCGCCCGGATTGACCGCTATCTGGTCGAACGCTTCAGCTACTTCCTTGAAAAATTGAAGTCCACCCAGGAAGGCGATTCCAATTTGCTGAACAACAGCATGATTTTGTACGGCAGCGCGATCTCGGACGGGAATCGCCATTCCCACGACGATCTTCCCATCATCCTCGCTGGTCGCGGTGGCGGAACAATCCAGACTGGCCGCTACATCAATCATCCGAATGAAACACCGCTCAACAATCTGTTCCTTGCAATGGCTGATCGCATGGGCGCCAAACTTGATAATCACGGCGACAGCAAAGGTGTACTGGATCTGAGCTGATTTGTGATTCCCGTAGCTTGGACATTCATGTCCGAGTCTTCGCCCGAACATCAACATCGATATTATCGGCAGAATAATGGCAACACCTTTCCTAGGTATGGATCCGTATCTCGAACATCCCATCCTGTGGACTGGCGTGCATAGCGGACTCATCAACGCGATTCGAGGTCAGATTGCCCCTGGTCTTCGTCCTCGATACGTGGCGTCGGTTGAAGAACGAGTCATGATCGATATCCCGAAGATGCAGCGGATTCCGGATCTGTGGATTCAGAAAGCGAGGCGTCCAGGACGGACGTTGTCAGGCTCAGCAACGGCTGTCGCGGACGTTGAGTTGGAAGAACCACTGGTGATGGAGATTTCCAGCGAACCTGTGCGAGAACACTATATTGAAATCCTGGACCGCTATCAGGATCTGAAAGTCGTGACTGTGATCGAAGTGCTCAGCCCGATCAACAAGACGCCAGGGCCAGGACGCGACGAATATCTTCGGAAGCGGAATGCGACATTGCAGAGTTCCACGCATCTGGTGGAGATCGATTTGCTCCGACGCGGGACGCGCATGATCGATTTTTCTCCGGAACAACTGGAAGCTATCGGTCCATTTGAATATCTGGTGAACGTGAATCGATTCGAACCGGGTCGAACTCAGTACGAAATTATTGCCCGGCAGTTGCGAAATCGGTTGCCGAAGTTTGGTATTCCGCTGGTTCCGCCGGATCCCGACGTGGCACTTGATCTGCAGGCCGCTCTGAATCAGGTGTATGAGGACGGCAGTTATATGCTTCGCATTCACTACGAACGCCCCTGCAGCCCGGCACTGAATGCAGAAGATCAAAACTGGGCCGGCGATTGCTGGCTCAGCTACCGACAGGCACATCCAGAACTGTTTGGCAATGCTGCGGAGGAGCTCCTGATTGTTGAGACGTCAGATCGTGAGTAGGATGGGCATTCATGTCCGTCGTGTGGCCAGTTCTGCATCAACCCGCAGTGATTGGTTGAAAATTCATTTATACTCCGCGCGGCCAGAAATGGGTCCGGCGAGCGGAGTGGCGTGAGCCCTCCGGTACCTCGTTTTTGTACCGGCAAGCTGACGCATGCCGCTCGCCAATTCTCTCAATCATGACCGCGTGGAGGATAAGCTTCGAGTGGTTCAGTCGTCCCGGTTGAGCATGGAGACATCGAATGGAGCACATTAAGTTCTGTCGCGTGGCAACGTGGTTCATTGGCCTGCTGTTACTTGATCAGCAGTCTGCTCTGGCCGGGATGCCCTCCGTGTCGCTGTCGGATCTGGGACTCCTGCGGCTTTCTACGGTGTCGTTCTTTCTGCTCATGGTGGTGGTGAGCGCGATTGGAATTCGCTTCTTGTGGAACAGCATGCGGCGGGATTTCCCAAAACTGTCTTTGCTGTCGTTTCGTGGAGCACTCACAGGTGTGCTTTTGTGGGGCCTTGTTTTTGTCGTCGTATTGACAATGATTTCCGGTGCCCGCGAACTGATGACGCCCGGAGCCTGGGTCAAGAACGGTCTGACGTATCGATCGGCAGATCAACCGCAGCAGACCGATTCTGAACGGATTGCCGTCGAAGTCGCACGGCAACTGAAGGAACAGACTGGTCGCATGACTCAGCTTCAATTGCTGGGAACAGCCCTTCGGGAATTTGCCGACCAGCATCACGGCGTATGGCCGACAGTTGAGGAGTTTCGACTGTTGCCTTTGGAAACGAGGACATTACCGGGCGATGTATCGACCGATTATCTCTACCGACCAGTCACCACCGACGATTCGCAGCCTGCCGCAGTGCATGAAGACGTTGCGGTGGTACTTGAGCCTGATGTATTTGGCGACGGCCAGCAATTCGCCCTTTATCGATCCGGCCTGGTGGGGCCGTTCAGGAGCACGCCATGAAGCGCCCGTCGCGGATCTTTGTGGGATTGGCGATCTTCGGTGCTGCACTCAGTTTCCTCTGCATCGGGCTGACAATCTTGGTAGAGATTCCGCTGGTTCTGGTTTTCGGCTGGATCTATTTCCTGTTCAAGACATTGCCCAATGTTGAGCCCGATTGGTCCGCCATCGGACTCGCACTGATCACGTTAACGTTCCTGATCGCGGGGATTCACAGAACTGGCCGCCGATGGGCGAACAGTCGAGCGATGACGAACGAGCGTCGTTTCGATGAAATTTCCGGAAATGGACTTCCGGTTGTTGCTTGGAAGCAACGCTGGACTGCGTCTCTGGTCATCGCCTTGCTGCTGATCTTCACGGCTGGAATTAGCGTTGTGGGCATTGTGCATCAGGCCGTCTGGATGATGACGAGTCAGGAACGCATGATCGACGGTAGTCGTTGGAGGTATGTCGGACTGCTGGTATCAGAGAATCATCTCAAAAACATCGGGTTGGGCCTTCACAATTACGCCGATATCAATGGTTCCCTTCCGCCTGGCGGGACGTTTGACGCAGATGGTCGTCCCTTGCATAGTGCGATCACCATGATTCTGCCGTTCATCGAACAGCAGGCGTTGTTCGAGACCATTGATTTGCAGCAACCATGGAATGGGGACAGCAACCGCGACGTATTTAAGACCGTTGTTCCGATCTATCAATTTCCGCCCGGCGTGCCCAACCCCGCATTGGCAGTAAATCCCAGTGAAACCCACGGGTTCGCACTCAGCAATTATGCGGGGAACATGCACGTGTTGCGATTGGGTCGCAGCATGCGGCTGTCTGAAATCACCGATGGCACTTCCAACACGATTCTGTTCGGTGAGGTCGATGAAAATCTTCGGCCATGGGGCGATCCACTCAATATTCGCGATCCTGCCATTGGAATTAATCAGGGACCCAAAAGTTTTGGTTCGCCGTTCTCCGGGGGGTGCAACATGCTGCTGGCAGATGGTTCGGTGCGATTTGTCTCAGAATCGACCGCCCTCGACGTGCTCAAAGCCCTCTCGACACCGGCTTCCAGCGAACCCGTGCCTGAATTCTGACGCCGCACAATGGCGTGGACTTAAGGCGAGCGGGGGATGTCAATCCCCTGATGTTGCAGTTAAAACGCGAAGAATCAGGGCACTTACGTACCCCGCTCGCTAGTCGGATTCCTTAAGTCCACGCTATTGCACAACGGTGTCACGGATGACGCAGTCAATAGTTCACCGGCTGCGATGAACGAACGTAGGCGAACAGGTCGCGGATCTGTTGTTCGGTCAGCAGTTTCAGTGCGCCCTCAGGCATTACGGATTGCGGGATGACGTGCATATCTTCGATCTCGTCTTTTTTGACGATCACGTTCTGACCATCCACTCCGCGGAGGATCACGATCTGACTGTCTTTGTCGGCAAGGAATCCGTTGAGGACTCGACCATCGACCGTGACGACCACATAGTTCTCAAAGCCTTCGCGAATCTCAAGGCTGGGGTTGACGACGCTGATCAACATCCGTTCCAGATTGGTGCGGGCGAACGGAGTCAGATCCGGACCGATGCGACCGCCTTCTTCGAAGAGCAAGTGACAACGACCGCAGTTCTGCATGAACAGATGCTTGCCGGTTCGTGGATTGCCGGAACCGGCGGAAAGGACAGAGTTCAGACGAGCAATCTCAGCCTGCACCTGAGCGGGCGACTGCGCGGCAATTTCGCCCCAGTGTTTTTTTATAGCGGCGTTGATGGAATCGTCCCCGTGCATCAGCATTTTTCGAAGTGCGGAATTGCTGATTCTTCCTTTGAAAATCGTTCCCGCATCAATGGCATTGAGCAGTTGCTTTGACCAGGCCGTGCGGCTGACCAGCAAGGCTTCCGCAGCGAGTTGTGGTTCTTCGGACAGTCCGGCAAAGCGTACCGTCACGTCATCTCCAATCACAGCGGCGTCATAATTCTGCAGAGCCGTCAGCGTCGTGGCCAGCACGGAAGGATTCTGTTCGTGCTTCACAAGCTCGAGCAGCACGGGCAGCATTTCGGCGGCGTGAATCTGCCCACAGATTTCAATCAGTTGGCGGCGAACTTCGGGCGCGGCAGCGGTGTCGCGAACCGTTTTCACGGCTTCGGCAACTGCATCCGGCTGAGCCTGTCTGAAGCGTAACGCCAGTGAACCACCGCCGCTCTTTGCCAGTGCAGTGATCAATTCATCGGGAATCCCTGCGAGACTGCGGCCTTGAAACGCTTGTTCAAAACCTTTGAGCAGTCGATCGATACCTGGCTTGTCCGGCGCGGAGCTCAGCAGAGCCGCAGCGCTGAGCAGGTCGTCACGAGTTCCCGCCAATGCGTAGCGTTTCATCAGGCGTTCTGCGATGTGCTCCGCAACCAGCGGACGTTGCCATGTGGCAGGATCGGCGAGCACTTGTCGCAAGATGTCGTTGACCGTCGTGCGTCCCACCTGCGATTCGATCGCCCACCAGATCAGGAGTGGCTGATGAATGTCGGCAGCGTCTTCATCAAAGTGCAGCAATTCACGGATAATCGGCAATGCCAGTTCCGGCGGCAGGCGTCGCGCGGAACATGCCATCTGCTTCCGGACGTCGATGTACGGTTCCTTGCTGGCAGTTTGAGCGATCGCGGCCGCGACGCTGGCCGACACCGTCTTTGGATCGCAGACCAGTCGCACGGTCCATGCCCGCACGAAGGGCTCGTTGTGACTGAGCAATTTGATGGCGGCTTCGTCCGTGAGCCCACCACACGCGTTGAGTGCCCAGAGACGTTCGAGAGCGGACTGGCCGGTAGCGGCTGCGAGTTCCGTGGTGAGTTGAGGGACGAAGGAAGGATCTTTGCGATCGCCGAGAAGTCGCACGGCCGTTTGACGGTACCATTTTGAGGGATGGTCCAAGAGTTTGATGAGGTCGGCGGTGGATGCAAGTTTCAGATGAGGATGTACCGGGGGGCTGACGCCGCCCCGCTCGCCGGATTTGTCGTCGCCGGATCTATGCGTCAACTTGTAGATGCGACCGTTCGTGCGATCAATTCGACCGGCGTAGTGACTGCTGTGGTCGATGCGTTGTTCATACATGTCGGCGATGTAGATATCACCGTCGGGGCCGGCCTTGATATCGACGGGACGAAACCACGGATCATCAGTTTTCAGAACTCGTTCGATGTCTTCCGTTTCAAAGGACGACTGATACGGCTTGAAGTTACTCAGCACGACCTGCCCCTGAAGCGGTTCGATGCCGAACAACTGGCCTCGAAATCGCTGCGGCAGCGTGTTCTCTTCATAGATGACGAAGTTGTGAGTGAACCGCGCGACACTGTGATGCTTGATGTTTTCGAAGAAGCCGAACGAATATGGATTTGACAACGGCCCGTGCTTTCCGAAACCTTTTCGATAGTATCCGCCCTGCACATAATGAAACCCGCGTGTATCGCCGCCGTTGTGGCCGGAAAAGATGCGACCTTTTTCGTCGATCTCACAGCCAAATGTATTTCCGCCGCCTTCCGCGAAGATCTCGTAGATGTGATTCTCCGGATGATATCGCCAGATGAGCTGGCCAAGCGATCGCACTGGCTGGTCCTTGCTCCCGGGCTTCTTTACGGCCCCCGTCACTGTGCTGCCTTGAGCCCCGTACAGCCAGCCATCGGGGCCGAATCGCAGGCTGTTGATCACGGAATGCGAATCTTCGATACCGAATCCTTCCAGCAGCACTTCCGGATCGCCGTCAGGAACGTCGTCTTTGTTCTTGTCCGGATAGAACAGGAGATACGGCGGATTAGTCACATACACGCCGCCGCGCCCGATCGCAAATGACGTCGCAAGATTCAACTCATCGACGAAGATTTTGTGCTTGTCATAAACACCATCGCCGTCCGTATCTTCATGCACGCTGATCCGATCTGCCCCCTTATCGTGATGCGGTGGCGCGGGCGGAACTTTGTCATAGACGGAACGCAGAAAAGTATCACGGCTCACCATCTTCAGGCCCGCAATATCCGGATACTGACGATACTCCATGACCCATAAGCGACCGCGTTCGTCCCAGGACATGAAGAGCGGCTGAGCAATATCCGGATCGCCGAGTACCAACTGCACTGACAGATCATCGGGAGTCATGAAGTGCCTGACGGCTTCGGCCGGGCTGAGCGGTTCCGTATCGCCATTGCGGCGAGACACATATTTTTCGATGTCATCGACAGCGTCTGTTTTGAGATACACGCCTTTGGCGACGGCATCCGGTTGACTAAGCGGTTGAGTGGCATCGAAGCCAAAATCGGCGGGATTCGCGGTCGCCCATGATGCATCGTCACCCGGACGATACTGCCAGACACCTTCCATTCGCACGGCCTGCTTCGTCGTTTCATTCATCAACACTGGCGGAGCGACACTGAAATTCGGACGTGGATCATTCTGGTAAACTCGAATGGCAACCGCGAGAAAATCGCCGCCCTTCACCAGCGACGGATCAACCACATAGCGACCACGTTCACCCAGCCCGCTGCGAAACTGCGGGGGAAACGTGCCTGTCGCTCCGACAGGCTGACCGCCAACATACGCCGAACGAGCGTCATCGAGTGCTTCCAGAAACAGTGTCAACTGCTGGCCGTCCCATTCTGGCGGCACTTTGACGAGCGTGCGATACCACGAATAGCCCTCGACCGGAGCCAACTCGCCGCTGGGCACACTTCGCCAGGCATCCGGTACGGACAGCGTTTTCCAGTCGTCGGCGCAGGCGATTGCAGGAACAAACAAGACACTCAACAGACAGGCGATCGTAAAGTTTCGCCGGAGGCAGGAAATCATGGGCAGGCCTTCGGATTAAAAGAGAAGGAACCGAGGTGGGAGCCTCAATCATTCCGTGTTCACCTGCGAATTGCAACCGTAGCCGGATCTCACCAGTTATGGCGCGGCAGGTAACCGTCACCTGCGGCTTCTGATTAGCACGCAGGTTGGCCTCGCGATGTACGCCAAACTCACCACCACTTCGTTGACACTTGCCCGGTGGGGTGATAACGTCTTCCGCAAGTATTTATCGGAGACATACGAATCCGAATCCTCTCCGGCAAACGTGCAGGTCGCGATGCTGTATTTAAGCAAGGTGATGCGTATCAGGCAACGTTGACTCAACATCCTTTCCCCGCTCAGGAGTTTCGGCATGATTTCAGCCACGCTTCAGTCGTTCGTTCAACGACACTTCCAAAATGCGAAGTATGGACGACGTCGCAAGATGACTAGCGGGGGGGCATGTGGCCTGTCTGGAACGACTTGAAGAGCGAGTCCTGCTCACTGCGAACACCGGCATCAACGTTGCCGATCAACTTGCTCTATCCACCACAGCCGCACTTGCTGCGCAACAGGCATTCACGACGGCCTTAGCAGCCGGGCAGGCAAGCAACGCTGGATTGCAATCAACGTTTTCGAGTGCCACCGCTCAGTCTCAGACGGCACTCAATGCCTCAATGCAAACGACGACCGCGACGCTGCAATCCGCGATCACGGGGGTTGACTCAAGTTTCAACACCAGCATGACGTCGGTGAATCAAACGGCGACTGCAAGTACCGCCGCCAATCAACAGACGCTCATCACGGGAGCCACGCAGCTTTCCGGTACTTTCAATACGGCGATCACGGCGGCCAATGCCGCAGGCACCGCCACGCTCGCAGCGGCCACGTCCACGTATGAGAGTGCGATCAGCACGCTGACGACCGCGATGAATACGGCGATCGCCGGACACACGGCCACCCATGATGCCTCGATCGCGACCACCGATGCCGCGTTTGATGCGGGAATGACGGCCGCAAATTCAGTCTACGACAGTGCCGTGCAATCGGCATCGACAGGTTTTACAGCGGCGGAAGATGCAGCATGGGCTGCCTATAAGCTTGGCACAAACACCAGTGCCACCGGTTCAACGGGCATCTACAACGCGGCTCTCGCCAGCGCCGCGAGTGTGCGTGATGCGGCACTTGCAGCAAACCCTGCGTCCGAGTTTGACCCTGCGGCTTTGGCGAACAACTCCGCGGTGCAAAGTGCGACGACGGCGGCTGATTCTGTGTTTGATGCGGCTCTGGCGGTCGCGGATGCCACCTCCAATACGAATGTGACAGCGTTTACCGCCACCCATGACGCCAGCATTGCAAGTGCTCAGGCGACATACACGCTCACCATCAGTGCTGCGGACACGGTTCGAACCAAGTCGAAAGCGGCTGCGAACGGAAGTTATTCCACGGCCGTCCAGGCGGCATCAACTGCGTTCAACGCTGCGATGCTAGGCCTGCAGTCGACTTACGATTCTGCGGAACTCGCGGCGACAGCAGCGTACAAAACGGCTGCCCAGGCAGCGA
>Ga0209553_1000291_pt1 | contig 26490 bp, 20 predicted proteins | sample LauGreFBDMM110DN_2_FD_188217 | JGI IMG/M metagenome (GOLD analysis project Ga0209553, IMG submission 188217) | Freshwater lake microbial communities from Lake Michigan, USA - Fa13.BD.MM110.DN (SPAdes) (version 2) | ecosystem: Environmental > Aquatic > Freshwater > Lake | place: Lake Michigan...
CTTGATGGTGCCGGGAGGGGGAATCGAACCCCCATGACCTCACAGTCGCGGGATTTTGAGTCCCGTGCGTCTACCAATTCCGCCATCCCGGCAAAGTTTCCCGCGTGTCAGCGAGGAGCGCAATTATCACTGAAATCGACCCCTGCGGCAACCGGCGTGGGTTAATGAACGGCTCATCGGTATAATGTGCTGATGAAAATTCAGGATTTTGATTTTGATCTTCCCGCCGAGCTGATTGCGCAGTTTCCGGCTGAGCAACGTAGTAGTAGCCGTATGTTACATCTACATGGAGCCAGCGGTGATTTGCAGGATACTCTGTTTGCTGATCTGCCGAGTTTCCTCAGAGCTGGTGATGTCATGGTATTCAATGATACTCGTGTCATCAAGGCGCGTTTGTGGGGCACGAAGGATAGCGGTGGTAAGGTGGAGGTGATGGTGGAGCGGGTGCTGGATACGCATTGCGTGCTGGCAGTGATACGTGCCAGCCATGCGCCTAAACTCGGCACCCAGCTTCTGCTTGCCGGTGCACTTACGGTAACGGTGTTAGATCGTGAGAATGATTTCTATACTTTGCGCTTTGAGCATCCGAGTACTGCAAGCGAACTACTCGAACGCTACGGCAGTCTGCCGCTACCTCCCTATATTGGACGTCCGGTAGCGCAGTTTGATGAAGACCGTTATCAGACCGTCTATGCGCAGCATGCAGGTGCAGTTGCGGCACCGACTGCGGGGCTGCATTTTGATGAGGCCATGCTGGAAGCGATACGGGCAATGGGCGTGGTGACTGCGCAGGTGACGCTGCATGTGGGGGCCGGAACGTTTCAGCCAGTGAGGGTAGAGAACATTGCCGATCATAAGATGCACCGCGAAGTTTTTCATGTGCCTGTAGAAACGGTCACAGCCATTCGCGATGCAAAGGCTGTCGGTGGGCGTGTATTGGCAGTTGGCACGACTACCTTGCGTGCGCTTGAATCGGCGGCAGCAGCAAATAATGGCGAATTGCAACCCGGGTACGGAGATACCGATATCTTCATTACCCCGGGTTATCGATTACGTGTGGTCGAGCGCCTACTGACCAATTTTCATCTACCGCGTTCCACGCTACTGATGTTGGTGGCGACATTTGCTGGGTTAGACCATATCCATCGTGCCTATCAGCATGCGATTAATCAGCATTACCGTTTTTTTAGTTATGGGGATGTGATGCTGATTGAGAGGCAATCATGAAATTCCAACTGCATCGCAGTGAAGGTCATGCACGTCGAGGCACCCTAACGCTAGCCCATGGTGTGGTGGAAACGCCTGCCTTCATGCCGGTGGGCACTTATGGTGCAGTAAAGACCATGTCACCGGAGGAGTTACATGCAGTCAACGCGCATATTGTGCTCGGCAATACCTTTCATTTGTGGCTGCGTCCCGGTCTAGAAGTGATTGCGGCCCATGGTGGTCTGCACCACTTCATGGGATGGAATGGGCCGATATTGACGGATTCCGGGGGGTTTCAGGTCTTCAGCCTGGGGGATCTGCGTAAAATCAGCGAGGAGGGGGTTAAGTTCCAATCGCCGGTAAATGGGGATAAATGCTTCCTTACGCCAGAGGAATCCATGCGCATCCAGCGTGTACTTAACTCTGATATTGTCATGATATTTGACGAGTGCACGCCCTATCCCGCGGATGAACGGGTATCGTGCATATCGATGGAAATGAGTCTGAGGTGGGCTGAGCGTTCAAAACATGCGCATGAAGATGATGGGGGTAACCCAAATGCACTGTTTGGTATTATTCAAGGAGGTATGCACGAGGAACTGCGAGAACGCTCGTTGGCAGGATTGAGTGATATCGGTTTTGATGGGTACGCCATCGGTGGTCTGTCGGTGGGAGAGCCCAAGGAGGATATGCAACGCATACTCAAACACATTGCGCCGCAACTGCCGACTGACAAGCCACGTTACTTGATGGGAGTTGGAACCCCGGCAGATATCGTTCACGCCGTCGCCCAGGGGGTGGACATGTTTGATTGTGTATTGCCGACTCGCAACGCTCGTAACGGTTGGCTATTCACTCGTAATGGGGTGATTAAGTTGCGCAATAGTAAATACCGACTGGATACCGCATCACCGGATGAACAATGCGGTTGTTATACCTGTCAAAATTTCAGCCTAGCTTACCTTCACCATTTGCAGAGGATCAATGAGATCCTGGGTGCCCGGTTGAATACCCTTCACAATCTTTATTACTACCAGCAGTTGATGGGCGATATTCGTAGCGCTATCGAGGCTGGCCGGTTCGAGGAATTTAAGCAAGGATTTCAAGCCAGTGCTGCATCATGTTAGAATCTGGATCTTTGCCTCTTTTAAGTTAGTTCTTGGAGAATATCATGTTGATTAGTGACGCTTACGCTCAGGCTGCGGCTGCCCCACCCGGGGGGGACTTGCTGACTACGCTGCCGATGATCGTTATCATTTTTGCCCTGTTCTACTTCATAGTAATCCGTCCGCAATCAAAGCGCACAAAAGAACAGAAACTAATGATAGATGCGCTTCAGAAGGGTGACGAAGTTGTATCGAGCGGAGGGGTGCTGGGCCGAGTGGTCAAGATCAGCGGGAGCTACATCGTACTGGAGATTGCCACGAGTACTCAGATCACTGTACTTAAGTCATCCGTTCAGACGCTCTTGCCAAAAGGCACACTAAAGACCGTCGAGAAGGATTAATCAATCCCAAGAAGATGATTCGTAAAGGTTAGAAAATAACCCTGTAGTCATCTTTTTTAATTCGTCTCTCACCCAAAACATGAACCGCTATCCCTTCTGGAAGTATCTGATCATTTTGATCTCGGTCCTGCTTGGACTGCTCTACACTTTACCCAATTTTTTTGGTGAGTCACCCGCGGTACAGGTCTCACCGTTGCGCTCTGCAGTGAAGGTCGATACCGTACTGTTGCAACGTGTTGAGGATGCCCTCAAGAAAGCTAACCTCGCCCCTAGCGGAATGTTTCTGGAATCGGGAGGTATCAAGGCCCGCTTTGCTGATACAGATATGCAGCTCAAGGCGAAGGATGTGCTGCAGGCGGCATTGGGGACAAATTATGTGGTGGCACTGAATCTACTCCCCAACTCTCCTCAATGGCTGACCAGTATCCGCGCATTACCGATGTATCTAGGACTCGATCTGCGTGGCGGGGTGCATTTTATGTTGCAGGTAGACATGAAGGGTGCGCTCACCAAGGCACTTGATCGTCATAGTGCCGATATCCGCGGTAGTTTGCGCGAGCAAAAGATCCAGTACGCCGGACTTGATAAGGAAGGCTCTCAGATCACTGTTAAGTTCCGCGACACGGAATCACGCTCCAAAGCGGAAACTGAAATTAGCAAAACTTATGTCGACTTAAACTTGCGACAACAGGATGAGGGCGGCGAGTTTCTTCTCACTGCTACTCTCAAGGAAGAAGCGCAGAAAAGAATTCAGGACTCTGCAGTACAACAGAACATTACTACCCTGCGTAATCGCGTTAATGAACTGGGCGTAGCAGAACCTATCATTCAGCAAGCAGGAGCCGACCGTGTAGTGGTGCAGTTGCCAGGGGTGCAGGATACCGCCAAGGCCAAAGACATTCTGGGGCGTACCGCCACGTTGGAGGTCCGCATGGTCGACGAGGAGCGTGACGTCGAGTCTGCGCTTCGTGGGCAGATTCCGTTTGGGTCAGAACTTCATACCGAACGCGGCGGTGGCCCGATACTGATTAAGAAGCAGGTGGTGCTGACCGGTGATCGTATTAATGATGCTCAGGCTGGTTTTGATAGTAACAACCAGCCGGCAGTACATATCAACCTCGATAACAACGGCTCGCGCATTTTCAAACAGTTGACACGAGATAATGTCGGCAAGCGTATGGCCATTCTGCTGATCGAGAAAAACCTGGTGGAAGTTGTCACGGCACCGGTGATTCGAGAAGAAATCGGCGGTGGGAGAGTGCAGATCAGCGGGCGTATGACGACCGAAGAGGCGCGTGATGTGGCGCTTCTGTTACGTGCTGGTGCATTGGCCGCACCGATGGATATTATCGAGGAGCGTACCGTAGGACCTAGCCTCGGTGCTGACAATATCTCCCGCGGCTTCAATTCAACACTGTATGGATTCCTGGCCGTTGCTGTTTTTATGAGTATTTATTATCTGATGTTTGGGTTCATTTCAGTGGTGGCGCTAGGTGTAAATTTACTGTTGCTGATTGGACTATTATCGATTCTACAGGCGACCCTGACACTTCCCGGCATGGCTGCAATTGCGCTTACACTCGGTATGGCGATCGATGCCAATGTACTAATCAACGAGCGTATTCGAGACGAGTTGCGTAATGGCATCTCACCACAGGCGGCGATCAATGCGGGCTATGAACGCGCTTTCGGCACCATTCTAGATTCTAATATCACGACCTTGATATCTGGGCTTGCGTTGTTTGCATTCGGTACGGGTCCGGTGAAGGGGTTCGCTGTGGTGCTATGTCTTGGAATTCTGACTTCAATGTTCAGCGCGGTGATGGTGTCTCGCGGAATGGTCAATTTAATGTATGGCAGTCGTCGCAAGCTGGACAAGGTTCCCATCGGTCAGGTGTGGAAGCCAGTAAATGATAAACGGTGATGTCATGGACAGACAGATTGAGCCTCCTTCTCGCGTCTAGTAAATAAGGGTTTTACATGGAATTTTTTAGAATTAAGCGTGACATCCCCTTCATGAGTTGGGGGAAATACACTACCACCATTTCGCTGGTCACTTTCATTCTGTCGGTATTTTTTCTCGCTAGTAAGGGACTGAACCTGGGTGTCGATTTTACCGGAGGGACGGTGATGGAGGTCGGCTATAGCCAGACCGCTGACCTGAACAGAGTACGGAATGTCGTTGCCAAGCTTGGGATGGGGGATGCCAGTGTGCAGAATTTTGGTACTTCTCGAGATGTCTTGATACGTCTACCGGCTAAGCCAGAAATGTCTAGCGCGAGATTGTCCGAGACGGTGTTGTCGGCATTGCAGCAGGACGACAGCACGGTCGAGATGCGACGGGTTGAGTTTGTTGGTCCTCAAGTGGGTAAGGAGCTGGTTGAGAGTGGGGCCCTTGCGCTGCTGGTCGTGTCATTTGGTATCGTCGCTTATCTAGCGATTCGTTTCGAGTGGAAGTTTGGCGTCGCCGGTATCATTGCCAACTTGCACGACGTGGTGATCATTCTCGGTTTCTTTGCATTTTTCCAGTGGGAATTCTCACTCACCGTGTTGGCTGCAATACTCGCGATTCTGGGTTATTCAGTGAATGAATCGGTAGTGATATTTGATCGAATACGAGAAAACTTCCGTAAGATGCGAAAGGCGACGGTTGCTCAGACTATAGATAATGCGATTACTAGGACCATGTCTCGGACCATCATCACCCATGGAAGCACTCAGATGGTAGTGGTCTCGATGCTATTATTCGGTGGTGAGGCGCTGCATTATTTCGCATTGGCACTTACCATCGGAATCCTGTTTGGCATTTACTCTTCGGTGCTGGTAGCAAGCCCCATCATCATGCTGTTAGGTGTAACGCGTGAGGATCTAGTTAAGCCAGAGAAAAAGAAGGAAGAAACGGAAGCGCTGCCCTAATCGGATTGTTGCTTCCGCTTATCTTTCCAAAAAGGCATATTGTGCAGTGGTACTGAGTACCTCGTAGAAAATGCGCTTCATGGCAAATTGAGGTGAAGCAGCTTGTACCAAATCATTGATTGGATTGTTCTCACCGTAAGTGATCTCGGTTATCCAGGCATCATCATCATGATGTTTCTGGAGTCTAGTTTCATTCCTTTCCCCAGTGAAGTAGTCATGATCCCGGCCGGTTATCTTGCCTACAAGGGCGAGATGAATCTGGTTCTGGCAATTTTGGCAGGGACTCTCGGAAGTCTGATGGGTGCTCTGTTGAACTATTATCTCGCCATTAAGCTGGGACGTCCGTTCCTTCTGCGCTATGGAAAGTATGTCATGTTCAATGAGGCGAGTCTGCAGAGGATGGAAGACTTCTTTGCTCGCCATGGTCATGTATCCACCTTCACTGGTCGACTGATACCGGTGGTACGTCAGTACATCTCGTTACCGGCGGGTCTAGCGCGGATGAACCTGGCGATCTTTAGTTTTTATACTAGTTTGGGGGCGGGAATTTGGGTCACCATCCTCGCATTGCTAGGGTACTACATCGGTGGCAACGAGCTACTCATCAGAGAGTATCTGCGAGATATCATCATCATTCTAGCCGTTAGCATCGTTATCGGGGTTGCCGTCTACTTACGTTTTCAGCGCCACAAAGGTTGCTAGTGCTCTACGCTCAGTCCTTGGATCCCAATTGAAGCGCCCGTTGACGAGACTCTGCTAGCTCTTCTTTTGACTGCTCGAGTCCCAACCATCCCTGCAGATTGTTCAGTGCAATCTCGGCCAATGCCTGTATCCAATCGCCACGCTCGTTCAGGCAAGGGATGTAATGAAATTCGTGGCCGCCAGATTGCATGAAGAGGACCTTACCTTCCATGGCAATCTCCTCCAGCGTTTCAAGGCAGTCAGAAACAAAGCCCGGGCAGACCACGTCCACACGTCGGGTATTCTGTTGGCCGAGTTGTATCAATACTTCCGTGGTGTAAGGTCGCAGCCATTCGGTTTTGCCGAAACGGGATTGGAAACAGATCTGGTACTGATCAGAACTTAGTTCCAATGCGTCGGCCAGTAATCGTCCTGTCTTCTGACATTCACAGTGATATGGATCTCCCTTGTCTAGGGTGAAACGGGGCACCCCATGGAAACTCATCACCAGCTTGTCAGGTCTGCCTTCATTATGTGACCAGTAGTCACGGACATTCTGTGCCAATGCTGCAATATAGCCGGGATGGTCGTGATAGTGTTTTACTGTGCGGATGGCAGGAGCATTACGCATCTTCCCGAGTTCTGAGAAGACTCCATCAAATGCCGATGCGGTACTGCTGGCTGCATACTGTGGGTAGAGTGGCAGGACTAGTATGCGCTCACACCCATTCTCTTTCATACGTTCTAATACGTCAGAAACGGAAGGGGTGCCAATACTCATGGCGTACTCCACCATGGGAGCAGGGTGGAGGCGTCCACTCAAGAAGTCACGCAGTAGATGAGTCTGGCGTTCAGTATGAACTTTCAGTGGAGAGCCTTCCGGCATCCATACTTGTGCGTACTTCTTTGCGGATTCTTTGGGGCGGGTATTGAGGATGATAATGTTTAAAATGGGCCACCACAGCCAGCGAGGCATCTCAACTACACGTTGATTGCTGAGAAATTGCTTGAGGTAGGGGCGCAGGGCTTCGGCAGTAGGAGCTTCTGGGGTACCAAGATTGATCAGCAGAATTCCAGTCTGACTGGGGGTGCCGTGGCGGTAAGCAGGTTCAGGTGACATTTTCATTGTATTGGGTATTGAGCAGATAGTCTGAAGGGGTATGGTAATGGTTACTCTGGATGGAGTCTGCCTAGTGTTGTGACAGCGCGCTGGAGAGTAGTCTGGCAGTGACATCTACAATCGGGATGATGCGTTCGTAGGCCATGCGAGTGGGACCGACTACGCCAACAGTGCCAACAATCTGACCATCTACCTCGTAGGGAGCAGTAACGACACTGAACTCGTCTAGGGCCACCAGATCCGACTCTCCGCCGATGAAGATTTGCATGCCCTGAGCCTGGCGGCTGAGCTCTAGTAATTGCAGCAGTGAGGTCTTACGTTCGAACAGATCAAATAATTTTTTCAGGCTGGTCATATTGCCGGCCAGGTCATGCACGTCTAGCAGTTTGCGCTCTCCCGCCATCACCATAGCTTCGCCACTACTTTCCCTGATAGCTTCACCACCCACCTCAATAGCTGCAGTCATGAGATCGGTCATGTCATGGCGTAACTGTTTCATTTCACCCTGGAGGCGGGTGCGGATATCATCCAGATCAAAACCGGCGTAATTTTGATTGATGAAATTCGCCGCCTCTATCAATTCAGAAGGGGTATAGATTCTGTCGGTGAAGAGAACTCGGTTCTGCACATCACCTTCAGGTGTGACGATGATGAGTAGAATACGCTTCTCAGATAAGGCCATGAACTCGATATAGCGGAATACCGAGCCGCTGCGCTTGGGAGTGACCACTATCCCTGCAAAATGGGTTAATTCTGATAGCAGCTGTGAGGCAGAGTTGATCAGACGTGACGGATTGTCTAGGTGTAGTTGGTCTTCCAGATGGTGGATTTCAACACTATCTAGTGGTTTAACCACCAGTAAAGTATCTACGAAAAAACGATATCCGCGTGGAGTCGGTATACGTCCGGCAGAGGTATGGGGGCTGGTAACAAATCCCATCTCTTCTAGGTCCGCTATCACGTTCCGGATAGTGGCTGGGCTCAGGTCCAACCCGGAAAATTTTGAGAGCGCGCGGGAACCCACCGGTTGACCTTCGGTGATATAGCGTTCGACTAGGGTCTTCAGCAGGATTCGGGCGCGTTGGTTAAGCATGAGCTTATTCTACACCAGGATTTAGATAGGGCAGGGGTGGCTAACCATAATTCAGAATTTTTTGTCACCCCCTAGTCTGATATGGTTTAATCTCAAGCAATAATGGCTCGACTTGTCTGCATTCCATTAATTATTCATATCCAGAGATGACCGCTCTATTTAAGACTATAGCCCTGATCGGTAAGCAAAAGAATTCGGAGATTGTGTCTCCTCTTTTGCGTCTCGGACAGTATTTGCAAGACCGAGGTACTGAAGTGCTTCTGGACTGCGTTACCGCTTCAGAAGTGATAGCAAAGAATTATCCCGCGCTTGCAATTGAGGAGATTGGTGCGCGTGCTGATCTTGCTATTGTTCTGGGTGGTGATGGGACCATGCTGAATATCGCGCGTAAGCTCGCACCCTTCGACGTGCCACTGGTAGGTATTAATCAGGGACATCTTGGTTTTCTCACCGATCTCTCCATCGAGACCATGCTGGAAAGCGTTGGGAACATGCTCGATGGAAGCTATGTTACCGAGAGACGGATGTTGCTGTCTGCTGAAGTTATACGGAGTGGAGTTAGTGTGTTCAGCGCAATTGCATTAAATGATGTGGCGGTGAACAGAGGTAGCGGTGGCAACATGATCGAGTTCGAGGTGCATATTAATGGCGAGTATGTTTACTCTCTTCGTGCTGATGGATTAATCGTCGCGACACCTACTGGTTCTACAGCGTACGCCTTGTCATCTGGAGGGCCGATCCTGCACCCTAGTCTTGATCTGGTCGCGTTGGTGCCAGTGAGTCCCCACACCTTAAGCAATCGCCCTATCGTTGTAGGGCCTGAAGCTGTCGTTGAGATTTTGATACACCGCACCGCGGATGCTCGAGTTCACTCAGACAGTCATTTCCATTTCGATCTGCAGGAGAATGATAAGGTTGTCGTGAGTCGTTCAGCTCATACGGTAAGACTGCTACATTCCGCTGATCATAGTTATTACCGCATGCTGCGCGAGAAGCTTGGCTGGAGCGGATTTCCACAAAAAAAATCGTGAACTCTTTGCCATGCTAAGGTTCTTGAGTATTCAGGATTTTGTCATCGTTGACCGGGTGGGACTCGAATTTTCACCGGGTTTCACTGTTCTCACCGGCGAAACTGGTGCAGGAAAGTCGATTCTGATCGACGCGCTGTCACTTGCTTTAGGCGAACGAGCCGAGGCGGGTCAGATACGAGACGGATGTGAGCGAGCCGAGATCAGTGCAGAATTCGACATCGGTGGATTGGCGGTGCTCACTCAGTGGCTGCAAGAAAATGATCTAGAGAATCAAGGTGATGATAGCGGAACATGTCTGCTGCGCCGCGTGATAGATAGCAGTGGGCGTTCGCGCAGCTTCATCAATGGAAGACCTGCCACATTGCATCAACTGCGGGCGGCGGGGGAGAGACTGATCGATATCCACGGTCAGCACGCACATCAGTCACTTCTTCGTAGTGACTCTCAGCGTGATCTGCTTGATGCCTTCTCCGGTAGCCGTGAGTTGACCCAGATAGTGACTTCAACATACCGACGTTGGCAGAACTTACATCAACAGCGTATCTCATGGGAAAAGGACTCAGCTATTTTTCTACAGGAGCGCGAGCAATTGGAGTGGCAAGTTCGCGAACTTACTACGCTGAATTTCTCGCCTGGAGAGTGGCAAGTACTACAGTCCGATCATAGTCGTTTATCGCACGCCGCAAGTCTGCTAGAGGCAACTCAGGTGGGTTTGGAGACTCTGTCGGATGGAGAGCTATCCTCGCTGGCACAGGTCAACGCGGTCATCTCGCGACTCCAAGGTTTGCTGAGCTACGACAGCGGCTTGAGATCTGTGCTCGATTTGCTAGAGTCTGCACAGATCCAGTTGCAAGAAGCGGTGTATGAACTCGGTCATTATCAACAGCGTCTCGATTTAGATCCGCAACGACTGCAGGATATGGAACAACGCCTAACAGCGATTTATGCTGCGGCCAGGAAGTATCGTGTGACCCCAGACGAACTGCCAGATCTGTTGGTGACATCGACTACTCGACTGGAAGAGTTGACGCAAGGAGGAGACGGTGAGGCGCTTACAAGAGAGGAAGTGGCTGCCATGGAAGCGTATCTCGAGCATGCCAGGTCTTTAAGTGCGATCAGAGATAAAGCAGCCAAAACACTATCCCAGCAGGTGAGTGACGCGATGCAGACCCTTGCGATGGCAGGTGGGGGGTTCTCGGTGGGATTACTCCCTCTAGAACAGGGTAACGCTCATGGATTGGAGCAAATTGAATTTCAAGTTTCTGCTCATCAGGGTTTGCCGCTGAGGCCTCTGGCAAAGGTTGCATCGGGTGGCGAATTGTCACGCATCAGTCTAGCGATACAGGTTATTACTAGCAAGGTTGGGACAGCACCCACTCTGATATTCGATGAGGTTGATTCCGGTATCGGAGGACGCGTGGCCGAAATAGTTGGCACCATGCTGAAAAAGCTTGGGGAAGAGCGCCAGGTGATGTGCGTCACCCACTTGGCGCAGGTCGCTTCGGCAGCAGATCAGCAATGGCAGGTTGCAAAGTCAGCTGACCATGCCAATGGTGGAAAAGTAACCAGCCATATCACCGTGCTCGATCAACGGCAGAGAGTCGAAGAAATTGCTCGTATGATAGGGGGTATGAAGATTACCGAGGCCACGCTTCAACATGCTGCTGAGATGTTACAGATGCAGAGTAAAGAGTAGCGCGCTCTTATTTTCTTAATAAGAGACACCCCTTAAGCTATCAGTTCGACCCTGCCGGTATCCAGATGATATAACCCGCCGACGACTCGAATTCTCTTCTGGTCGTGATACTGATCCAGTATGGGTGTTTTATTTCTCAGTCTTTCAACCGTCATGATGACATTCTTCTTGGTTACATTAATCAAGCGACTGCTGGAGTTGTCACTGACCGCCCTGACCGCTGGTGCTATCGCACTGGCTAGTAGCTGAATATGCCCCGGGAAGTCTTTATGATGATCAACGGCCTCTATCGCCGCCTTGACTGCACCACAACTTTCATGACCAAGTACCATGATCAGCGGTGTATTTAATACAGCGACCGAATACTCGATTGTGGCTATATTGTCATTTGTTATGTAGTTACCAGCACCTCGGGCCACAAACAGATCTCCATGGGACTCATCGAAGCAGTGCTCAGGGCTGACCCTCGAATCAGAACAACCTAGAATGGTAGCGTAGGGGTTCTGCCCCTTGACCAGAGCATCCTGAACATCATGAAAGTTAAGTGGCAACGATTGGCCAGCAACATAACGTTCGTTACCCTTCATCAACCTTTCCAGAGCCTGGTCAGGTGTCAGCACATTTTCAAGTTTTGGCGGGATCTTGGAAGAGGTCTTGGCCGATTGTTTCCCCTGAGCTGTTGCGATGCCAGCGCCCGCAAGACCTAAGCCGATAGCGGAGACTGCAGTCAGTTTGAGAAACGAACGTTTGCTTGGGTTCTGGCTGAGATTCTGTTGATCTAAATTTTTTTGATCACATCGATAACACATGTTGAGAGTTCCTTTCAGTTCACATCATTAAAGATTGGCAATTACAACTAGGGAAGCCTTAAACAGACCTTCCGGGACGCCCATTTCAGAGTTTTTCTAGTGTAGCCATTGATTTAACAGGCCACGTGCCGCATCAGTGATCTCTGATGCAGTCATTCCGATTGGACCTCCATATCTTTCGAGCAGAGAATCAGCAGCGGCACCATGCAGATGAACCGCTAGCAAGAGTGCACTTCCCGCATCTAAACCCTGTGCCAGTAAAGCACCAATGATGCCGGACAGCACGTCGCCTGTTCCTGCGCTGCTCAGACTAGGGTTGCCGCTGGTATTGAGGTAGCGCCTACCGTCGGGAAAGGTACAAATACTGCCGACACCTTTTAGCACTGTGTAGCAATTAAAACGCTTCGCCAATTCGGCTGCAGCGGCCATGCGGTCATGCTGTAGGTTCGACGAGTCGGTGCCGAGTAGCCGAGCAGCTTCTGCAACATGCGGGGTAAGGACAGAGGCTGCTGTACGCGCTCGTAGCAGGCTGGCAAGTTCTGGATGGACGGCGATCAAATTCAGCGCATCTGCATCTAGTACTAGCGGCATTTCAGACCCTAGCGCGTTGCTGAGCCAGAAATGAGCATCTGGTTGTATACCCAGACCAGGTCCGACGATCAAGCAGCTGAGATGATCAAGTTTGAATAGCTCATTCACAGGTCGCAGCATCAATTCAGGTTGATCTGTACTTGTGACTGGTGCATCAGCAGCCATCAGTCCGAGGTAAACGCGCCCTGCACCTAATTTTAGTGCCGCGGTTCCGGCTAGAAATGCTGCACCCACCATCCCTGTTGCGCCACCGATGATACCGACGCTGCCGAACATGCCTTTATGACTGTCAGAGGGGCGCGGTGGTGGCAATAACTCCTGCGCATAAGGTCGATCCAGCTTCCAGACGTGTGGGGTAACCAGTGAAGACGGGTCTAGATCAAGTTTGCACAGAAAAATTTCCCCGCAATAATCGGGGCCAAACCGAGTGAACAGGCCTGGTTTGAGGCCGATGAAGGTGACTGTCATGGTGGCTCTGACCGTTGCGCCATGGCAATTCCCAGTGTCGCTTCCTAAGCCGCTTGGGATGTCGAGTGAGAGTACCGGCAGGTGCATGAGGTTGATCGTATTAACGAGAGCCAGATTCTTGCCGACTAGATCGCGGTCTAGACCGATGCCGAAGAGTCCATCTATAACCGCACCCCATATTTTATTTTCCGGTATCTCGGTTAGGATTTCACCGCCGGCAGAGAGCCACTTATCCAGCGCATGCTTGGCATCATTGGGCAGGTTTTCACGTTCGCCACTGAATACCAGCGTGACATTGAACCACCAGGATTTTAGATAACGAGCAACAACGAAGGCATCCCCACCATTGTTGCCTGGGCCAGCCAGTACTAGCACTGCGTTGATTTCTTTGGTGAGCAACTGATCGCGCGCAATCTTAGCGGCAGCTAAACCAGCTCTTTCCATTAATGGCGGCGTTGTAAGCTGCTCGATGGAGCGGATCTCAGCAGTATTGTAGATAGGGGAGGGGGTAGTCATACCTTATAATCATGAGTTAATCGATCGGGGCCATCAGCTAACAGCTTATCGGGCTGCGGGCAGATTGTCTTCTCGTGTAAAATTACGCTTTCCAATTCATCACCTCATCTCTCCTGATGCTTCGACTCCGCGGCGGTAGCGCCCTTTCCCCATTCCGGCTTGAAAAATTAACGGCAGCACTCAAGACCGTTGTTCCACAAGTCTCCCACATTTATGCAGAGTATTGGCATTTTTGCACGGTGGGGCGTGAACTGAGGTCGGAGGAGAGCGCGATACTTGCAAAGTTATTAAGTTATGGTGCAGCGCAACGGGGGGAAGAGCCTTCGGGTGAGTTCATTCTGGTCCTGCCCCGTCCCGGCACCATCTCCCCTTGGTCATCCAAGGCCACCGATATTGCTCGTCATTGTGGGCTAGAAGCAGTCTTGCGTCTGGAACGAGGGTTAGCCTTTTACATTCAAACCACAAGCGGGACTTCTACTCTAGATCGATCTGCGTTCCTCTCATTGATACATGATCGAATGACCGAGGCGGTCTTCAATTCATTTGAAGATGCCGATAAATTGTTCAGACATTATGCGCCCGTGCCGCTCGACACGGTAGACGTCCTGACCGGTGGATTGGTGGCATTGAGACAGGCTAATGCTGAGATGGGATTGGCTCTGTCGGCTGATGAGGTCGAATATCTTGTAACCAGCTTTATACGCATTGGGCGCAACCCTACGGATGTTGAGCTGATGATGTTTGCACAGGCAAACTCAGAGCACTGTCGCCACAAGATTTTCAACGCAGATTGGGTGATAGACGGAAAGGCGCAGACGCACTCGTTATTTGCGATGATCCGTAATACTCATCAGCAGCATCCACATGGGACGGTGGTGGCTTATGAGGACAACTCTTCCATCATCGTGGGTGAAAGTATTGCGCGACTCTACCCCGGCAAGGACCATGCTTACAGCTATATCCAGGAGCAGACACATATCCTGATGAAGGTAGAGACCCACAACCATCCGACAGCAATCTCACCTTACCCTGGGGCCGCCACCGGTGCGGGTGGTGAAATTCGTGATGAGGGGGCTACCGGCCGTGGCGCCAGACCCAAGGCAGGACTCACGGGGTTTTCAGTTTCCAATTTGAGCATCCCTGATTTTATACAGCCGTGGGAGCAATACCAGAAAACTGGTAGACATACTTATGGTAAACCCACCCGCATCGCCTCGGCATTGCAGATCATGTTGGAGGGCCCGATTGGTGGGGCAGCATTCAACAACGAGTTTGGACGACCCATTCTTGCGGGGTACTTCCGTACATTCGAGGAGCGGATTGCAGGTGAGATGCGTGGTTACCACAAGCCGATCATGCTGGCAGGGGGTATAGGTCATATCTGCGAGAGCCACTCGTTTAAGCAGGAGATCCCCTCTGGCTCACTGCTGATTCAATTAGGTGGACCAGGAATGCTGATTGGTCTTGGTGGTGGAGCCGCTTCCAGTATGGATACCGGATCGAATGTCGAAAATCTTGATTTTGATTCGGTCCAACGTGGCAATGCTGAGATGGAGAGGCGTGCACAGGAAGTAATCGACCGTTGCTGGCAGATGGAGAAGCAGGGTCAGCCTAACCCAATTCTTTCGATACACGATGTCGGAGCGGGCGGCCTATCTAATGCACTGCCTGAACTGGTGCACGGTTCAAGTCGCGGCGGGAGATTTAATTTGCGCGACATCCCCTCGGAAGAGTCGGGCATGTCACCACTGCAAATCTGGAGCAATGAATCTCAAGAGCGTTATGTGCTGGCCATTGATCCGGGGTCATTGAATCTATTCAGAGAGGTTTGTGAGCGTGAGCGCTGTCCGTTTGCGGTAGTCGGTGTGGCGACTAAGCAACAACAACTCTCCGTGATTGACCCGTTATTCGGTGACAAGCCGCTTCCGGTTGATATGGAGCTTGAGGTGTTACTCGGCAAGCCTCCAAAAATGACGCGTGAGGTTACTCACCTCACCAGATCGTTATCACCATTCGATCCAGCCGGATCGGAACTGAAGGAGGCAGCATACCGAGTGTTGCATCTGCCGTCAGTGGCGGACAAGACTTTTCTCATTAGTATCGGTGACCGCACGGTCGGCGGTATGACCGCTCGCGACCAGATGGTTGGACCATGGCAAGTTCCAGTGGCAGATGTGGCTGTGACCATGATGGGTTATCAGACGTATCTGGGTGAGTCATTTGCCGTGGGGGAACGCACGCCGCTGGCATTGATTAATCCTGCTGCCTCTGCACGTATGGCGGTGGGTGAGGCCATCACCAATATCGCCGCCGCACTGATTGACGATATCGGAGAGATCAAGCTTTCCGCCAACTGGATGGCGGCGGCTGGGCATCCAGGTGAGGATGCGGGTTTGTACGATGCAGTCCATGCAGTAGGGATAGAGTTATGTCCGCAACTGGGGATCAGTATTCCGGTAGGTAAGGACTCCATGTCGATGAAGACGGTATGGACTGAAGAAGAGAGTGATCAGAGTGCGACCGTCCATAAAGAAGTGACTTCACCTCTGTCCTTGATCATCTCAGCCTTTGCGCGAGTGATGGACGTGTGTAAGACACTCACGCCTCAATTACGTACCGACTGTGGAGAGACGGAACTGATCTTGATTGATCTGGGTGCGGGTAGAAACCGTCTAGGCGGATCGGCGTTAGCGCAAGTCTATAAGCAGGTCGGTGATATAGCCCCGGATCTGGATGATCCACAGAAACTCAAGGGATTTTTTGCCGGTCTGCAACGCTTGAATCGAGAAGGCAGAGTACTTGCTTATCATGACCGTTCTGACGGGGGGCTATTTGTGACATTGTGCGAGATGGCCTTTGCCAGTCATTCCGGCATTACAGTCAATCTTGATCAGTTGTGTTTCGACGGGCTCGCTAATGATGTGGATGGTTATGAGCTGAGACCCGAAATAATGGAAGGAAGGGCTCAGGGGAGAACCCTTTCTGTCCTTTTTAATGAGGAGCTTGGAGGGGTGATCCAGATCAGAACAGAGCAGCGCCATGCCGTTCTGGAAGTCCTGGCAGAGGCTGGTTTGCGCGACATGAGTTTTGTCATCGGAAGTCTCGATGATAAGGATCAAGTACGTTTCTTGAGAAACAACAAACCGGTATTTTCCGAGCGGCGCATAGATCTGCAGCGCGCTTGGTCAGAGACTTCTCATCAAATGCAGAAGCTGCGGGACAATCCAGAGTGTGCGCAGCAGGAATATGATCGCATACTCGATATCACCGACCCTGGTCTGAATGTGCAGTTGAGTTTCGATGTGGATGACGATATTGCTGCCCCTTATATTCAGAGTGGAGCGAGGCCAAGAATTGCTATTCTGAGAGAGCAGGGTGTAAATGGTCAGGTCGAGATGGCCGCAGCCTTTGACCGGGCTGGATTCGCTGCGACCGATGTGCACATGAGTGACATCATCGCCGGACGTGTTTCGCTACAATATTATCAGGGCTTAGCTGCATGCGGTGGGTTCTCCTACGGAGATGTGTTGGGGGCAGGAGAAGGCTGGGCCAAGTCTATTCTATTCAATCATCGCGCACGTGATGAATTCACAATGTTTTTCCAGCGGAACGATACCTTCGCCTTAGGGATCTGTAACGGATGCCAGATGATGAGCAATCTGCAAGAAATAATTCCCGGTGCGGAGTACTGGCCTCACTTTGTGCGCAACAAGTCAGAGCAGTTTGAAGCCCGTTTCGTTATGGCTGAGGTTCAGCAGAGCCCCTCAATGTTTTTCGATGGAATGGTCGGTAGCCGTATGCCTATCGCTGTTGCTCATGGAGAGGGTTATGCGGAATTTGTCGATGAGAAAGCGTTATCGGCTGCATCATCTCTGATCGCACTACGTTTTGTCGATAATTACGGCAAGCCCACTGAGATATATCCACTCAATCCTAATGGTTCTCCCCAGGGGATTGCCGGCATGACTACACCAGACGGGCGCTTCAGTATACTCATGCCACACCCGGAACGGGTGTTCCGTGCTGCTCAACATTCGTGGTATCCCACTGCGGGGTCGGGCATCAAGGGTGGGGGTGCGACAGAGTGGCATGAAGACGGGCCATGGATGAGGATGTTTAGGAATGCGAGAAGATGGGTGTGCTGACATAACTTACGGTACGGGGTATCCGGTATGATTATTTCTAAAAGTACGCTATATGTTGGATTTTTTGGTGCTGTCCTGCTTGTAGTTGGGGCAGACTTTAATCTTGCATCGGCTCAATCGAAGTCCACTAATAAGGAGGGCACGGACTGTGTTCCGGTGGCGAGTTGGGTAGTACCTGCCGGTAAGAAGATAGCCAATAACGAGGTCATTGGGCGTGCGGCAAAACAGTCGGTAGTTTTGCTTGGTGAGATGCACGATAACCTAGAGCATCACCGCTGGCAGTTGCAGATGTTGGCTGCGCTTTATGCGTCCCGTCCAGACATGGTGATCGGTTTCGAGATGTTTCCACGGAGGGTACAAAAAGCACTCGATCGATGGGTGGCTGGAGACTTCTCCGAGGCGGAATTTCTTGCTGCAGCAGATTGGGACTCTGTTTGGAGTACGGACGCGAGTTACTATCTACCGCTATTCCATTTCGCGCGTATGAACCGGATACCGATGGTGGCGCTCAATGTTGATACGCGCTTGAGGCGGGAGATCTCCGCGAAGAGTTTTGATGGCGTGCCGGAGAGTGAACGCGAAGGGGTGACGCGACCTGCCAGTCCGAGTGTTGCATACCTTGATTACTTGCTGCCTATATATCGGGAACATGAGCGCGAGGGCAAGAAAAAAACCGAGATCGGCAATGACGATTCAGATTTTAGGCGGTTTGTTGAGAGCCAGCAGCTATGGGATCGAGCGATGGCGCAAGCGATACATCGATCGCTCGAGAGGCCAGGCCGTCCGCTGGTGGTTGGGATCATGGGCGCGGGACATATTAAGCATGGCTATGGGGTCCCTCATCAACTCAAAGATCTCAAGGTCCTAGATGTTGCCATGTTGCTTCCATGGGATAGTGGTAAGGCATGTGGTCAGCTCGTTGCAGGAATGGCCGATGCCGTGTTCGGTGTCGCACCATTCATTTCGTCTGTCCAGCAGCATCAGCGGCTTGGGATCCGATTTGAGATTGCTTCAGATGGTGGTGCGCGGGTGCTGCAGGTTGAGAAAGGCAGTATTGCTGAGATATCGGGTCTGCGTAACGGTGATGTAATGTTGGAGGTTGCGGGCATGGTGGTTAAGCAGACTGGGGATGTCGTCGCAGCGGTTAAGCGTCATGCGCCAGGCACCTGGTTACCACTCAAGGTAAAACGAGGCAACGAGACAATCGAGATCATCGCTAAATTCCCGGCAGAGGAACGGTGACTCTGACCGTCGCAAGATTGCAGATCATCAGGGGCATTACATGCCTCGTTCTCTCGGGTTTTATTGCAACAGCTGCATCTTCAGCACCAATTGCAAAGACGGATGTCGGGTACGATATCACTGTGCGCATTGATCCAGCCTCGCGCCGGATTGAAGGGCGCAGCCTCATCACCGTATCAGCAGCCGGTGAGTTGACGTTGGTACTGGGTCGCCGTTTTGAAGTGACGCATGCTCTGGTCGATGGGCTTCCTATGGGGAGATCTATTTCAGGCACTGTTAATACCCAAGCCTGGCGGATTCCACGCCGCCAGCACGGGCAGCGTCGAATTGAGATTCATTGGAGGGGTGAGCTTGCGCCAATGGACAGTTCACTCGAACACCGACAGACACTCGGTAGAACTGAGCCGGCGAGCGGCTCAGCAGGCACATTTCTTCCTGATTCCAGCGGCTGGTATCCACACTTAGTAGGAACACTTCCACGATATCGCGTTAGCCTTGAATTGCCGTCAGGTCAGCGCGGTTTGGTTGCAGGACGTTTGATTGATGAGTCTGAAACAGCCGAGGGTTATCGTGCGAGTTTCGAATTCCCTTTTCCTTCTGAAGGGATCGATCTTATGGCCGGACCTTATGTGATCGAGACCGACACAATGCGTGGTGCAGGTGGTAAGCCGATCCAGCTTCGTACATATTTTCATCCGCAAATTAGGGATCTTGCCAAAAAATATCGTGAAGAGGTAAAGGGTTACATTGAATTTTACGAGACATGGATTGGCGAGTACCCATTTACTGAGTTCAGTGTGGTGTCGAGTCCGACACCGACCGGTTTCGGCATGCCGACGCTCACGTATCTCGGTATCGAGGTGCTGAGGCTGCCATTCATCCGTGCGACCTCGCTCGGACATGAGGTACTGCATAACTGGTGGGGAAATGGTGTTTATCCCGACTATGCCAATGGCAATTGGTCCGAGGGGCTAACCACCTTCATGGCGGATTATGCCTACAAGGAGCGAGAAGGGCCAGAAGCAGCGAGAGAGATGCGGGTTGGGTGGTTGCGAGACTTTTCCGCGTTAGCATCTGGTCAGGACGCGCCATTGACGGAGTTTACCTCGCGCACCCATGGAGCCTCTCAGATCGTCGGTTATAACAAGGCGGCGATGGTGTTTCTGATGATGCGTGACTTGCTCGGACAAGAGACGTTCGACCGTGCGTTGCAGTTGTTCTGGCATGAGCAGCGCTTTCGCGTCGCTTCTTGGGCGGATTTGCAGCGTGCATTTGAGACCGTATCGGGGCGAGATCTGAGGGTATTTTTTAGACAGTGGCTGACACGTCCGGGTGCACCGGTTGTGCGTATTGCAGAAGCGATACGTACGTATTCCGACTCAAGCCACAGGGTGACCATTACGTTGGAGCAATCGGCACCTACCTACCAGTTACGTGTGCCGATTGGGCTACGTACTGAAGATGGGGAGGAGGTCCGAATGCTCGATCTGGAGCAAAAGCGCCAGACCTTTATACTGGAAGTTCCGGCACGGCCGATCGAAGTTACGCTCGATCCAGGTCTGCGTTTGTTCCGGCAATTAATGCCTCAAGAGGCCCCTCCTATTTTGCGTCAAGTCATGGTAGACGAGACGGTGGTATCCGTCTTGCTACCAGAGACCGGTGAGGCATATGCCGCAGCCGAGTTACTTGCAACAAAACTTCAGAACCGTTCCCCAAGAATAATTTCGGCGACGAATGCCGTGCCGACTGTGTCGGTGCTGGTGATAGGCCTGCATGATCAGATCGATGCATGGCTTGCTCGCCGGCAGTTACCCGTACGTCCAGGGATTGTTCAGGGAAAGGGTTCGGCACAGGCTTGGACGGTAAGTCGCCCGGGAGGGGCGGTGGTCACGCTCGTGTCTGCTCGCGATGTCACTGCGCTTACCGCTTTGGCGCGTCCGCTGCCGCATTACGGTCGACAGAGTTATGTTGTCTTTGAGGGTGCAAAGATGATTGAGCGTGGCATCTGGCCGATGCGTATGCAAGTGATGAAGATTGACTAAGGATGAAACAAAAAGAGGTAGAAAGGCTCGGGTGGTTAAGCCTTCTACCTGCCAGATTGGGATAAATGGCTTTTTGCTTTTTCCGTTTCTGGGGTAGTTTTTTTGTTAAAATACGCTTTTAATTTATTAATTTAGTGGAGTATCTCGATGGGTGTTGAAAGAACTTTATCTATTATCAAGCCGGATGCAGTTGCAAAGGGTGTGATCGGACAAATTTACTCTCGTTTTGAGAATAATGGTCTGAAAATCATTGCCGCTCGTATGCTGCATCTCTCTCAAGCTGAGGCTGAAGGGTTTTATGCGGTACATCGCAGCCGTCCATTCTTCAATGATCTGGTGAAGTTCATGATTTCCGGACCGGTGATGGTACAGGCGCTCGAAGGTGAAGATGCGATCAAAAAAAATCGTGATCTGATGGGTGCAACTGATCCAAAAAAGGCTGAGAAAGGAACCATCCGTTCAGATTTTGCCGATAGCATAGATGCCAATGCTGTACATGGATCCGATGCCCCGGAGGCCGCAGCGATCGAAATCGCTTACTTCTTCCCCGCGCTGAACATTTATTCCGGACGATAATGAGCTGTGTCTCGACATCATGACGGTCAATCTGCTTGATTTTGGTGCGGGAGATCTAGCCGATTTCTGTGTAGAAATTGGAGAGAAACCATTCCGCGCTAGGCAGTTGCTACGTTGGATTCATCAGTCTGGTGTGTCGGACTTTACGAGTATGAGTGATCTGGCGAAGGTTTTGCGGGAAAAGCTTGCTGCGACTGCGGTGATCGAACCGCCTCGAGTTATCAGTGATCATACTGCCAGCGATCAGACCCGTAAGTGGTTGTTATCAGTGGGTGCGGGTAATGGCATCGAGATGGTCTTTATCCCCGAAACCAACCGAGGTACCTTGTGTATTTCTAGCCAGGTGGGTTGTGCCCTAGAATGTTCTTTCTGTTCTACCGGCAAGCAAGGTTTTAATCGTAATTTAACGGTGGCGGAAATTGTCGGTCAACTATGGTTGGCAAACAATGCAGTGAGAGAAGGTTCATGCAGCGTAGAGGCACAGACGGGTTTAGATAGGAATGAAGCAACTCAATCTAGCGCACGCAGTCGCGTCATCAGTAATGTGGTATTTATGGGTATGGGTGAGCCGCTGGCTAATTTTGAGAATGTAGTCTCGGCCCTTGATCTGATGTTAGATGATAATGCATACGGTCTGTCACGTCGGCGTGTAACGGTGAGTACTTCTGGGCTCGTCCCTGCGATGGACCGGTTGAGTGAGAGGTGCCCAGTTGCATTGGCGGTATCGTTACACGCACCCAACAATGAGTTGCGCGACCAGTTGGTGCCAATTAATCGCAAATACCCCCTCAAAGAGTTATTGGCGGCATGCCAACGTTACCTGCAGTTTGCTCCTAGGGACTTCATCACTTTTGAGTATGTCATGTTGCACGGGGTTAATGACAGCATCAGCCATGCTCACGAGCTGGTTCAGTTGGTAAAAGATACACCCTGTAAATTCAATCTGATCCCATTCAACGCCTTCCCAAACTCGGGCTACCAGCGTTCGTCGCCGGAGGCGGTAAGACTGTTTCGTAATGTGTTGATGCAGGCTGGACTGGTGACGACGGTGCGAAAGACCCGCGGCGATGACATTGCCGCAGCCTGTGGTCAGTTAGCGGGTCAGGTATTGGACAAGACGCGGCGGGTGAGTCGGATGGATCAAGAAACAATGCACGCGGCAGGATGAGTGAATCCTGATAGTTTTTGTTGATATTGACTAAGGCTGCGTAGATTGAAGGTAAGGTCGCAGGTCACCATGATGGGACCATTTGCACCGTACATTTATAAGAACGGATCACAAGTTCAAGTGTAGTGGCAACGTTAGGCGGAGGTAGATTCGGGTAATGGAAGCTAGCGACACTGATGACAATGGCCTAACAGAGGCAGGAGCAACTGAGGCAGTTCAGAGCGTAGGACAGCTGCTGAAGGAGGTGAGGCTGTCTCGTGGCTTGAGGGTTGAGGATGTAGCCGGACATCTACGGATGTCGGTACGACAGGTTGCTGCATTGGAAGGGGATGACTACGGCAAGCTTTCTGGGGGTACGTTTCTTCGCGGCTTTGTACGCAATTATGCTAAGTTGGTGCAGATAGACTCTGCACCATTGCTGTTATTGCTGCCACCATCATCACAGATTATTGCTCCCCTAGCTGAAAAAATTTCTTTCCCGGGGAGTCAGAAATCAGTATGGCGTAGATTGATCGTTGCAGGAGTGTCGGTGGCAGCACTGTCGCTACTGGTTTATGAGATTTATCAAGGGAATGAGACGGCTCAGCAGCCGGTAGCTAGGGCCACTGTTGCATCTGAAATTAAGGTTGAGCCGGTGGCAGAGCAGTTGGAGTCTGAGTTACCAAACGTAAATCTGTCTAGCGATCTTGCACCTGAGTCAGTGTTGCAAGAAGTCGCGGTGGTCGAACAGGTAACTAGTAATCCATCTGCGCAACAACGAGAAAAAATTGTACCGGTCGTTGCAGCTCCAGATCTAGTGAGCAAAGGAGAGGGAGTTCTCCGTTTCACGTTTGCAGGGGAGTCTTGGGTTGAGATCAATGATGGCGCTGGCAAGATGATCCTTTCACAGCTTAATCCCACAGACAGCCAGCTGGTAATTCGCGGCAAGGCGCCGCTCTATGTAGTGATTGGAAATGCCACTAACGTTAAATTAGTTTACAACAACAAGCTGATAAATTTGGTGCAGCATACCAATACAAAAGGTGGGGTGGCGCGTTTGTCACTCGAATGATATTTAACATTTTATAAAATTAACTAACGACCATAATTATGTCCCAGAATAATTCCACTAGGCAGCGCCGTCAGAGTGTTGGTGTGCGGGTTGGTTCGGTCACTATTGGAGGCGCTGCGCCGGTGGTGGTGCAGTCCATGACCAATACCGACACCGAGAATGAGATTGCCACCGCGGTACAGGTGGAGCAATTGGCCCGAGCAGGATCGGAGTTAGTACGTATTACTGTCAATACTGCGATAGCGGCTCAATCAGTGTCAGCCATCCGTGCCCGTCTCGATGACATGGGCTGTTATGTTCCATTGGTGGGAGATTTCCACTTCAATGGACATAAGCTGCTGACGGAGTATCCAGACTGTGCCAAGGCGCTCGCAAAGTACCGCATCAATCCTGGTAATGTTGGGCATGGGAAAAAACGTGATGAGCAGTTCTCTGCCATGATCGAGACTGCCTGTAAGTACGATAAACCGGTACGCATCGGTGTTAATTGGGGTAGCTTAGACCCAGAGTTGCTTGCACGTGTAATGGATGAGAATGCACGCTCTCAAGATCCGAAGGATGCCGGTTATGTCATGCGTGAGGCATTGATCACCTCTGCCCTTGAGAGCGCCGCCAAGGCAGAAGAAATTGGTTTGAATCGCGATCATATTGTCCTGTCGTGCAAGGTGAGTGGGGTTCAAGATCTGATCGCGGTTTATCGGGCGCTGGCGAGTCGATGTGACTATGCTTTGCACCTAGGGTTGACCGAAGCGGGTATGGGTTCGAAGGGGATTGTCGCCTCCACCGCTGCACTAGCGGTACTGTTACAGGAAGGTATCGGCGATACCATCCGCATATCATTGACTCCAGAACCGGGTGGTGATCGTACACGTGAAGTAATCGTTGGACAGGAAATTCTCCAGACCATGGGGTTGCGAGCATTTGTTCCAATGGTGGCGGCGTGCCCGGGATGTGGTCGTACTACCAGCACATACTTTCAGGAGCTGGCGGAGAGTATCCAGAGCTATGTACGAAGCCAGATGTTGGTGTGGCGAGAAGAGTACGATGGTGTAGAGAACATGACCTTGGCTGTGATGGGATGTGTGGTCAATGGGCCAGGAGAAAGCAAGCATGCCAATATCGGCATCAGCTTACCAGGATCGGGAGAGAAGCCAGTTGCCCCAGTCTTCGTTGATGGACAGAAGACTGTCACCCTGAAGGGTGACAATATTTCCGGAGAGTTTCGTCAGATCGTTGATGATTACGTGAAGGCAAAATACCCAAAGAAGTTAGGCAATGGCTAGAACCATCCAGGCCATCCGCGGGATGAACGATATCCTGCCTGACCAGGCGCATCATTGGGAATTTTTTGAGCAGACCGTGCGAGAGCGGATGGCTGCTTTTGGTTACCGCAGTATCCGCATGCCGATAGTTGAGCAGACAGATCTATTCGTACGCTCCATCGGCGCGGTAACGGACATTGTCGAGAAGGAGATGTACACTTTTTTAGACCATCTCAATGGCGAGAGTCTGACACTGCGACCAGAGGGCACGGCATCATGTGTGCGTGCTGCGCTGGAGCATAACCTGCTCTATGCGGGACCGCAGAGACTTTATTATTCTGGTCCGATGTTCCGTCATGAGCGGCCACAGAAGGGACGTTACCGGCAGTTTCACCAGGTCGGAGTGGAAGCCCTAGGATATACCGGCCCGGATATCGATGCCGAGCATATTGTCATGTGTGCGGACTTATGGGGCAAGCTAGGTATCACTGATGTGAGATTAGAGATTGGAACGCTGGGCAGTGTCGAATCGCGTAATCTCCATCGTGGGCGGTTGATCAGCTATCTGGAACAGCATCTGGGCGAACTCGACGAAGATGCTCATAGGCGCCTTCATAGCAACCCGTTGAGGATACTTGATAGCAAGAATCCGGAGATGCAGCAGATCATAGATGGTGCACCGAGACTGTTGGATGATTTGGATGAGGACTCTCTCAAACATTTCGAAGGGTTGCAGCGATCCTTGCGTGATCAACAGATTGATTTTGAGATTAACCCTAGACTGGTGAGGGGGTTGGACTACTACAACCGCACCGTATTCGAGTGGGTCACCGACAGACTGGGTGCGCAGGGCACGGTATGTGCTGGCGGACGTTATGATGGGCTGGTTGAACAGATTGGCGGCAAGTCTACACCCGCCTGTGGTTTTGCCATGGGTGTTGAGAGACTGCTGGCGCTGATGCAGGAGTGCGGTAAGGAGATACCACATGTCGGGCCGGACGTATACGTAGTACATCAAGGTGAGAATGCGACCAGATTCGCTTGGGAGACTGTAAGGTACCTGCGTGATGAGGGCCTCAAGGTCATCCTCCACTGTGGGGATGGGAGCTTCAAGTCACAAATGAAAAAGGCTGACGCCAGCGGCGCACGTTTTGCAGTTATTATTGGGGATGATGAGGCGAAAGCTACAGAGATCACCATCAAGCCATTACGTGAGGCGGTAGAGCAGGTCAGAGTTGGATTGGCGGAATCGGTGAATCTGCTTAAGCAGATTTAAATAGAAGACGTACGAGCTTCTTGCAAAACCAATTTCGAAATAGAGCGCAATGACATTCGATACTCGGATTTCGGCATCTAAGTGGTTACGCCCG
>Ga0209553_1000293_pt1 | contig 26353 bp, 17 predicted proteins | sample LauGreFBDMM110DN_2_FD_188217 | JGI IMG/M metagenome (GOLD analysis project Ga0209553, IMG submission 188217) | Freshwater lake microbial communities from Lake Michigan, USA - Fa13.BD.MM110.DN (SPAdes) (version 2) | ecosystem: Environmental > Aquatic > Freshwater > Lake | place: Lake Michigan...
ATTTCGGTTGACCTCGACACCACACTATTGGGGATTGATATCTTTTCAAGGCCAACTGTTTCGGGCTGGATTCTGTATAAGGGCTTTGCCAAAGTGATCAGAAATATAATGATAACTATACCGCCAGAGGCAATTGCTGCTTGTGCGCCTGCGTACCCCGCAATCATGCCTGCAAGATATCCCCCAAGAGAAGCTGCCCCAAAGGTCATTGTGTACACACTAGAAATTCGGCCGCGAATTGTGCTTGGGGAGAGTAGTTGCACAAGAGACCACATGATTACGTCGTATGCCGAAAGTAAGCTTCCCAGTACTGCAGCCAATACCAGTGAAAGTAGATACCATTTTGAAAGTGCGAAGACAACCAGAATTGCTGCAGCCCCAAGAGCTACTGCCCATAGTAGTGCTCCTATTTGTTTTGTGGTTTTGAAGCCGCTAGTAGTGACTGCACCGACTATCGCTCCCACACCACCGGCGGCTGTTATATAACCGAGGCCAGTTGAATTAGTGCCTAGCACATCACGGGCCAGCACTGGCATAATTACGTAGTGTGAAAACGCGAAAAACTCCACTATCGTGCTGGCTAGTATTACCTGTCGTAATGCAGGAATTTTGTGAATGTAGCGATAGCCCTCAATTACAAGGTTTGTAAGAGAATTTCGAGTGTCAGTTGGGTAGAAGTCACCTTCAACCAGAGCCAGCATGGCAACGCCTAAGAGTGCGGAAACTCCGGCTGTGAGATAGCAGTAACCAATGCCCCAGTTGTATATGATGTTGCCAGCCATGGCAGCGCCAACCGTGCGAGCTAGGTTGAAGCCCAGTGCTTGGAGAGAGCCCGCCTTAATGATTTGGGTATGACCGACGATCTCAACTGTCATAGTACTGGTTGCCGCGGCTAGCAGGGCATCGGTTCCACCTATAACAATGCTTGCAGCGAGTACTTCCCAGAGTACTACTTGATTGCTTACAATCAACATACCAATTGTAATGGCTGATAGACTCAATACTAGTTGACTGATTAAGGCTGCGCGTTTGGCCCCCAAAGAGTCAATGAGTGCTCCTGCGAAGAGACCGGCCCCGAGTTTCCCCGCGCCGTCGAATACAGCAGCGCCTCCCACCCATAATGCTGAGTCGGTGAGGGTTAGAGTAAACCAGCCAAGAGCCAAGCGGGTCATAATTATTCCGGCAACGCTCAGGCACTGACTTGCCCAAAGCCAGCGGTAGGGAATTGTTGGCAATAATGGAGGCAAGGTATGTCGTAAAATTTGCATGCAATGAGTTGATGTGGAAAATATGTGCGTACGTGGGTTGATTGGGATTCTTACGTGGCGAGTGATGATACTTCCGAGACTGGACGGTGCCTTACTAATGTATTGTTTTGTGCGCAGGATGTCGTGGTGATATTTATGCAGAATTAGTTTCTGGGATATGCGGGTGGATCAGGTAGGTGAACGCAGTACCGTGAACTGTAAATTCGTGAAGTTGCTGGGTGGGTCAGAGTAGGTAAGCTAAGCGTGCGCATAGTGACTACTACATGCTTTGTTGTCTGAGGGAGGTTTATCCGATTGTGGGCCAAAGACGCTGCAGATTGCATTGTATATAACTCTTGATTGTACTGACTTGAATGGGAGGTTCCGCTATGCTCTCTATAATTGGTGCCAATCAGTTGTTGAAAGAGTAGTGTGTTTTGAGTAGCACCTTGCATTGGTGATTATCCCTGAAGTGCCTGATGGGGTCGAAGTGATCCTTTAGTAGATCCGCTGTGACCTGGCGTGCATTCTTAAGCGGAATGAACTTGGTTCCCGCTCTCAATGATTACCTTTGTCGTTGGGTTTCCAGGGCTGTATATGAACCATTTCAATTTGACGTAGCTGGGTACCCACTACAAGCTGCGGCGAAATATACTCCGGCCCCTGTTTAAACTTGATGTGAAGTTGCGCCGCGTGGCAGCTGACGTGCAGGATAAATTAACAGACTAGAGATCGGCAGGCAAGAAAATATCTAATTTCGTTTGCAATGCATCCAGATTTTATTTGTCCAGACTGTTGTATGTGCAATAGTTGTTTCTATATCACAGGTTCCATTTCGGAAATCACGCGACCAGCTTGAATCTGGTAGGATCGGGTGCTCCAATGGCCGCAGCGACTGCGTCAACAGACTCTCGTGCTGTTTCAGGAGAATGATCTACTAATGAGTTCAAGTAAGAAGGATTAATTACTCGAATGTTGTGGTGTTGCAATCCTAACGCGGATCGCCGCGAGGAGTCGTAGGGAATCTCTGCAGCTCAGAGTGTAATTCACGTATCCAAAGTGTCAGAGTACCCCCCAACTACACGATTGAGATCAATCTATTTCGTTTAAAAATTAAGATCATGGGTTTTTGTTAATTTGAGTTGGCAAATAGTTTGGTAAAGACATGGTTAGCAGGAGTGTTACTAAGATTGTGCCTATAGCGACGTACAGTGGTAGCTCGGGGTCGATCGCGTACAATAAACCTGCAGCAACCGGCGCTAAAGTAAGTGCGACGCGGACTCCTGTATCACGATAACTGAACCCTTGGCTTAGCATGTAAGAGGGAATCCAAAGGCTTAAACGTGAGGACATAGGTGTCCATATTGCGTCTATGCCGCCTCGTAACAAAAATGCCGTAATAATTATCCACGAGTGTTTTCCGGAAGTTCCAATGGGAGATAAAAGCAATAGTAGAAGCGATGAAATGGCCGCCAGTTGCACAAATAGTAAGGAGATGCGGCGTTCAGGTCGGATTTTGCTCAGCATTACTGTCAGCAACATCATACCTGTTGATGAAATGGCTCCGAGAGTTCCAATTGTTGTGAGAGATAGCAACTTTACCTCTTGTAGATAGTTTGGTGCCAAAACGACTCCGAAATTTATGGAGAACACGATAAGAATTAGCACGAATACCTGCCAAATAAAAACACGATTATAGAGCGGGTTATTTGTGTACCCCATGATTCGATTGGGATGAGGTTGCGGATTGCTCATCGGAATTAGCGCGGCGGTGCCAAAAATATACACCGCCGCAGTGGCAAGAAAGACACGGTGAAGACCGAAAGTTTCGGCAATCCATCCCCCGGCTGCTGGTGATAAAATACTTCCCAGGGACCAGCTGATTGCAATAGTTGCAAATGTTTGGCTCAGGTTGCTCTCAGAGGTGATTGTGGCTAGATGAGCCGAGAATGCAGGACGAGAGAAAGAGCTTAAGGCAAGGAAAACAAAGCCTGGCACAGCTGACTGCCATGTTGAGCTTTGGCTAATCCAGCTAAATGCTGCTACTGACAGTGTCCACGCGGTGATTATTAGCGGTTTACGCCGATATCGGTCTGCTAGCCATCCAGCGGGAAAATAAACAAAAATGCAAGCTAAACTGGATGCACCTAATGTCAGCCCTATTTGCATTGGGTTCGCACCAAGGTGCTTCAAATATATCGCGTGAAAATTTATGCACAGGCCCTCGGCAATCCCTGATAGAAACATTGCGACTGTAATCCATCGCACTTCAAACTTGACTTCAATTAGTTTGGGTTTCCGCATTGAGAACATGTAGAACACCTCATTCGATATTATCGCACTAAACCGATAAAGCATGCCTATTTAATCATTGGAAACTGATCCTTGCTAGCCGAGTATATTTCTTCTATGTACCCGCAGGTGAGATTTATAAAAATCTCAACCAGCAAATGATGGAACGAGAACTGTCGCCCATTTCTAAACTTGGGCTTGAAAAAAGCCAAGTGTGAATGAATTGGGGAATAATACTTTGCATAACGCACTAAACTAAACTTAGGTCATTTCAAAAAAGTATGATTGGGTATGTAGCTCTTAGCCAACGATCTACATAAAGTCGATCATGGATAAACAAATTTTCCGGTAGTAGCTGAGGCCCGCAGCCATTGGCACGTGGCTTTGGCAGGTGTCAAGTAGCCGACCCGGAGGTGCACCCGTAGGTACATGCGTATGTCCTTAGAGAACTGGCTGCTCTATCTATTTGTGTGATGCTAGTTATCGTAACATCTTAAGCTAATTTCTTCAGCCTTGAGAGTGGGGAATACCTGTTCCCCGCAGCTATTCTGCGTCAGTTTGCCAACCTTCGCGATGCGGATTGTCGCACCGTTAGGCTGCACCGATTCCTGGGACAGTATAGACGCATGTCACAAGTTTTAATTTGAGTGATAAATCTAAGGTTGATGCTAAGCCATAGCTACTGTAAGGCGGCTAGGGTCCACTCTTGGCCATTCCCCAGCCCTACGTGCCAACCGCGAATACTGTGGGCAACTAATTCCGTGATGACCGCCACATGCACGGAGTAGTTCCATAGTCACAAAGAGGTGTTATCGCCCATCCAAACTAGGACGGGTTTGAGATTGATAGGTCTTGAATAAAGGCGGCATGGCGTGTAAAGCTGCGGTCGGTATTGGTGGGGCGGAGCTGGATGAGCATGATTTGTGCCTGATAATCCCCCCGCCAGTGGTCCCAGTGCTTATTAGTTGCTTGCTAGTCGCGGCCTTGCAGGTCTGAGGTGGTATGTAGATTGCCAAAGTCCGGATACTGCGTCGTGACACCTTTCCTTCGCTTTGTTTCTGCTGATACCTCATGGTCCTCTGGATATGGCCTATATTTAAGCATGCTTCGCGGGAGGTCGAATTCGCCACAGTCTGATTTCCCAGAGTAGTTATGCGTCAATTGCCCTCCAAAATGGTGTTTTTGTCTAATCGAGATTGCAAGAGCACCGAGTAATTTTTCCAACCTCGAACCCCAGACTTGCCATGCCGGGCGATGTTTCAGACTGAGCGATGCGGGTTTGTGGCGCGGCATCTAACTCGCTGGGCTAGAAAGCTATGGTCGAATTGGCCACAATCTGGGTAGTACCTCTCAAAAATAATTTGGCCGTGAGGTTGTGTTCTCGGCAAGTATCGGTTGCCGACTTCATCCGACCGATGAGTTGCCGTACAGACTCAGTCGTGAACTCCGCGGTGAACTTACTATGTTTTGCCATGAGAATTGTTCTAGTCAATCGATATGCGACGCGCATCTTGCTTTCCCCTTGCATCAAATTTTAGTGGGCCACAGCAAATGTACCGGACCGAATGGCGGTGTTTCGAGGTCTACAGTTCGTAGTAGGGCGAGTTGGGATTTAATCTTTTAGGCTATGCGCATCAGTCTGGTACATTTCCCCAACGGTTGCGAAGACGTTCGTTCTAATAACGTCTTTGCAACGACGGTTCCGAAGCTACAGTACTTATAATCAGTAGAAATAGTGAGGGACGGCATGCAGGCATTTATTCTAAAAGCTGACAGGTAATCATTATTATTAGTTCGAGTCTAAGGGGGAAAAATGTTAAGTTGTTGTGATCATGCCTGGGCTGCCAGAAAAGTTGGCAGGGTTATAAATACTTGCGTAATTAGATTGTGGTGAGACTTGCGCCGGAATTATTGGTAAGGGTGGCGATTGTGGATCCTGCCTCATGTCCGACGTGAGCCATTAGCGACCGCTTAGCTTTGGCTGTATTTTTGTTTCCTTGGGTAAAGCCAAATAAGGTGAGGCCAAACAGGCTTTGTGCAGTAGCCGAAGCTCCGGCTTCACGCAAGTTGGACAATACTGATTGTTCGAATTCACTTAACACCGTCGGTGTGCCGGCATCTTGCAGAGCTCTAAGGGTCAGTGTTTGCAGCATGCTCAATGCGTGAGTGAAACCAGGATAGTCGTCAGATACCACGGCTGGCCATAAATATTTGTCAAACAGGTAACCAGATTCCAAATTAAGGTGCGCTCCGGCTTCGACGAGATTTCTGTAGTTATTTCGTTCAAGATCGGGCGGGGTATTTGATTTTGGGAGCGCCTGTAGCATCGGAATTGCCCAGGAATTCAAATCATCATGACGCAATTCGTGGCGGCGCATAATGTTTGGGTTGGAACCATGCTCGCCATTAATCTCTACCAGAAGTAGGCCGCCCACTTGAAAACCAGCCATTTCGAGTTCAGCACCAGGTAGTTGCAGATCAATTGCTTGTCCCAGAGCGCTAATGTCATTGGTCGGTAGCCCGTTTAGCTGTGCAAGTGCTCTAGCGACTGCCAACAACATGATCGAAGTGGATCCTAGACCCAACAGAGTTGGAATTGCTAGTTCGATTTCAATTTCCGCATGTGATTTGATCGTGTGGTGGGAGTTAAACTGGCTTGCTGCGCTCCCAGCAACATTTGCGCGCGGCCCAGTTATAAATGTTTTGGAAGCAGCTCGTGCGCGGAGTTGAACTATGACATGTTGCATAGTCACACCCAAGATAGCGATGATTGGCCTTGAGCGTCCCGGCCAACTAGCCAATGCCAATGGAAGTGTCCCATGGGCTTTCACGTTCAACCAAGGTTCTGAATTGGCAGTCATGGTCGGTTTTCTGGTGAGCTCGAGGGTACTGTTTGAACGATTGAAGGGAGTGGTTTACAGTTAGAACAGGCCTAGAATATCGAGAGATGCCTTAATTATTTTGTATAACACTTCTCTAGATTATACAGGTTCGACTGAGTTTTGGTAAGTATGAAGTTCAATGAATCATAACTGATGGTCCAATAGTTATTGTGGAACGGAGCTGTCTGAGAACAGGTTTGTTTTGCTCCGAGTGGTGCGCGAAGTAGAAGCTTTCTCTCTTTGGTAAACGGTACCCACAATAGCTTTACGTGATGGCCGGAATTGTGCGCTAGAAAACCCAGTGTATCCAGAGTGCAAATAAAGGCATGCCTGCTGCAAATTATTGTGCGCGGCTTGTCCAGTGGTCGAGTGTTGTTAGGTGGGTAACCTCAACAAGTTGTCCCTGGGAACTTTGTAAGCCTGTAGGTCCATGGCTTGTCTCGGGACAATGCTTAGGAGTGTGGGCTTAAGCTATTAATGGCTGGTGTGGAATATTTTTGGCAAGCATGGGGGGAATCACTTTGGAAAGGGCATTGCCATAATAATTTGTTCTTGTAGTCTGGAGCAACAGAAATTAACGATGGCTCGCCTCATTTATTTGCATATTAGGACCGGAAGGTAGGTTTCGGAGTTGTTCAATTGGAATATGGCAATAGATACGGTGCTGCGGACCATCATTCTGGCAGGGGGGTTCCTGCGTTTCGCATTGGATCCCGTTGCCAGGAAGCACAGATCTGCGCGGGCAGCGCGTGTGAAATCTGCATCCACTAGGTGGTGTTAGCGCACTGGGCACTGCGCCATCGAGTCGAATCAAATTTTGTACCGCTAGGGGATCAGGAATTGGTATCGATGCAATGAGTGCTTCAGTGTAAGGGTGATTTGGCGCCTGATAAATTGAGTCTGCACGGCCAAACTCAACAATTTGCCCCAAGTACATTACTGCAATATAGTCTGAGAAGTACCGCACTACACTCAGATCGTGCGCGATAAATAGTAATGTTGTTCCATGCTGTTGCTGCATCTCTAGGAGCAGGTTGAGGACTGCGGCCTGTACAGACACGTCGAGCGCAGAAACGGGCTCGTCACACAGTACTAGAGCTGGATTGCCAGCAAAGGCACGCGCAATTCCAATCCGCTGTTTCTCTCCGCCGCTCAGCTGACTTGGCAATCGGTCAAAATAGTGCTCATCAAGTTTTACTGCACGTAAAAGTCTGATGACCTCATCGCGCTGCTGTGCTGGCGCAATTTTTCCTAGGAGCCTCAAGGACCGTTCGATTTGTTTCCCAACGCTATACAGCGGATTCATCGTTGCGTCAGGGTTTTGAAAGACCATCTGCAGTTCGCGGATTATTTTTATTGGGCGGTCTTCAATCCGCATTGAAATATCGCACCCCAGAAACTCAGTGCCTCCGCTGGTAATTGTTTCCAGCCCAATTATTGTTTTGACAAGTGTGCTTTTCCCGCAGCCGGACTCTCCAACTATCCCAAGCGTGATTCCGGGTGGCACTTGCAAACTTACGCCATCCACAGCTTTGACAAACTCCTTTTCCCCAAGTCCAATGACATTTAGCAGCGAGTTGCTTGCATGTCTATAGTGGGTTTTTATTGACCTAAGCTCCAAGATATTATTGCGATTTTGAACAATAGGATTAGTATTTGTGTTTGCGTTTGTGTCATCTTGGGGTTCAGGGGGCAACCAGTGCTGAGGCTTAATATCCTCTGAAAATAGGCAACGTGTAATATGCTGCTCATCCGTTTGCAGTGTCCGAAGTCTTGGAATTTGCGCTCGGCACTCATCGCGAGCGTAGTCGCACCTAGGCTCGAAGCAGCATCCTGCGGGTAGTTGGTGGGGTGAGGGCAGCCGACCGCGAATTGGGTGCAGGTTACCTTGTTCTTTCGTGCGGTCAAGTCTAGGCAGACATCTTATGAGGCCTTGGGTGTACGGATGTTGCGGGCGGGCGAAAAGACTGGCTGCGCTCGCCGTTTCAACTATCTCGCCAGCATACATCACAGCAATGCGGTCGCTCACGCGTGCGATCACGCCAAGATTGTGGCTGATAAAGAGAATGGCTGTGTCAAAGTCGCGCCTTAGGTCTGCGATCAGATCTAATATTGTGGCTTCGATTGTCACGTCCAGTGCGGTGGTTGGTTCGTCCATAATGAGTAGGGAGGGATTATTCAGTATGGCCATGGCAATTACAATACGCTGTTGCTGTCCTCCTGAGATCTGGTGCGGATAGCAGTTCAACACTCGGTGCGGGTCTGGCATAGACACGCGATGTAATATTTCTGTGCTGCGCACATTGGCTTTCGATTGAGATATGCCGTGATGCACAGTGAGTACTTCTGACATTTGCTGGCCGATGGTTAGCACTGGGTTTAGTGATGTCATGGCGTCTTGGAACACCATCGAGATTTGGTTTCCACGCAATTTGCGCAATTCTTGCTCGGATTTGTTCAGCAACGATTGGCCTTGGTACAGTATTTGGCCGCTGGTGATTTTCCCGTTGCGCCCGAGATAATTGATAAGGCCGAAAGCTACTGTGCTTTTGCCGCATCCAGATTCGCCGACAAGCCCCAAGGTTTCGCCACGTTGAATTTCGAAGGAGGCGCCACGCACAGCATCGATAGTACCCTTCCGAGTTTTGTAGGAAACACTCATGTCGTGTACTTGGACCACAGGTGTTTGCATCTTGTTAGCTGGTGTGGTCAAAAGTGCTTGCAAGTGTGGAATATATTGAAATTAGTTAGTCGAATCGTCACGCTGGAATTGGCGACAGCAAAGTAAAAACCAATTAATTATACCGATTGCTTTCTTCCGTTAAACCATCTGAGATGAGATTGAATCCAATGACTAGCATTGCAATCGCAGCGGAACCAAATATGGCGCTTTCCGGCCTACCAAGTTGTATTAACTGACGGCCAGTATTGACAATGCTGCCCCAATCTGGCGAAGGTGGGGGCAGCCCAAGCCCCAGAAAGCCAAGTGTTCCAATTGAAAAAACGGCATAACCGATTCGCAGCATTCCATCCACGATGATAGGACCGCGTGCATTTGGGAGAATCTCGATGAACATAATGTACAACGATGATTCTCCGCGGGTTTTAGCAGCTGCAACATAATCGCGAGTCTTGAGGTCCAGAGCTAGGCCGCGTACTAGCCGCGCGATGCCTGGACTGCCGGAAACGGTTATGGCAATCAATATATTTAGCGGAGAAGGTCCTAACGCTGCAATGATTACCATATACAGCAATATGCTCGGAAAAGCTAAAACCGCATCGAGAAACCGCATCAGCACTTCATCTAGTATTCCGCCAAAATAGCCGGCAGTTACACCCATGGTGCCTCCAATCAACATGGCCAGTATTACAGAAATAGGTGCCAAGAGCAATATTGGGCGGGAGCCCACAGCGAGCCTTGCCCATATGTCGCGGGCGTTGCGATCTGTGCCCAACCAATGCTTCGCGGATGAAGGCTGCATTGCCTCCCCCCGAAATTGCTGGTTTGGTGAATATCGCGCTAGCCAAGGAATTGGCTCTTGGAGAGACTTATTGGCCCAGCAGGCGGGTGTGATGATACAGTCATTAGCAAATAAAGCGATCGTGATCCAGAATCCCACAAGACAAAAGCCAACGAGTGCGACCTTCGACTTCACTAGTAACGAAAACATTTAGAGTTGCCTCAAAAAACTTTGTCGTCAGGAATTTACTGGTTTCAGGTTGGCCGCAGGGAGTATAAAATCTTTGTGAACAGTGCCTACGGTCGAATAGCCAGATGCATGGTCATGGAAATCGAATTCGGGGATTTAAAAACATATAGGCTATATCTGCGCCCATTTGACTTAACACGGCAATCAATACGAGCACCATCGCAGTCGCTTCCACGGCGAATACATCCCTAAACAGGGCGGCTTCAAGTGCATATCGCCCCAATCCAGGGTAGCCAAACACGGATTCTACAATTACTAGGCCACCAACAAGCCAGTTGACATGCAGCATGATTACTGTGATTGGTGCCATGAGCGCATTGCGCATAGCATGGCGGAAGATTATCCGAAAGCGCGGCAATCCCTTAAGAACCGCAGTGCGAATATAGTTGGCGCGCATTATTTCCACCATGCTTGCGCGAGTAATGCGTAGTACGTACCCCAATTCTGCCAAAGTAAGCGATAGTACTGGTAGCACCAGCATTTTTGGGTTGTCTAAAATTCCCGCATCGCTTGTGACCACTACTGCCCCAGGAAATAATTTTAGCCAGAATGAAAATATAATGACAAGAAAAACGCCAGTGGCAAATTCGGGTGTTGCAGTGGCAATTAGGCTAGTTATCGACAGGAGCCGGTCGATAAATCTCCCCTCGTTGGCTCCGGCCCATAGGCCAAGTGCCAGTGCTAATGGCATGATGAATCCAAATGCAATGGAGGCGAGGAGAAGGGTGTTCTTTAGGCGCGGCCATAGCGTTTCGCCCACTGGGCGGCGAGTCAGAAAGGATACGCCCGGGTCACCTCGTATTAGGCCTTTTTGTAAGGGAATATAGAGCTTGGGAGCACCGGGCACTGAAATCCAAGTTGCCTTCGTTATGGTCCAGGTTTTTTGTACGCTGCCGTGGATCCACATCGCAGCGTGCCCAGCTTGGTCTACCCCCCAAAACGTGAGATAGCCCTCCGCGTTTGGCTGCCAAATTGTAAGCGGCAGAGGTTCTGTTCGTGTTCCGCCATCTGCGGTGCGAATGATTTTACGCATAAGCATTGAATCATCGGTCGCAGTTTGGTAAAGGCTTCCGTCATGATCCACTATCCACCACGTATAACGGCGGGTGCTTTGCTCATAAAGTCGAACAATTGGTTTGCCGACCCTCTGAGCTACCTGCCAGTCGCTACCAATCATCCAACGGATGTATCGCGTCAAACTTGGCTGATCAAGGCCATTCTGTGCATTGAATGATCTTTCCTGGTCTGCTGTAATCGTATTGCCGAGCGTGTTTATAGCAATGTTGCTTGGCACGACTTCGCTCATTGCAAAGATTGCCACTGACACCAGCCACAGCGTTAGAATAGTTGAGAATGTGCGCCGTAGCAGGTATGCATACATGGAAACTAAATTCCGCTCACATCAATCAGCTTGAGGGTGCATTTAGCCAAGTAGGCATCACTGGCCACATGAGTAGCCAATGATGCCTAGCAAATGCCTATATCCTATAAACGCCTAGCTTGGCAGGACATCGAGATCAAGCTTTGAAAGGGTCTTTCGAAGGGTCATACCAGCATTCAGTTAGTAGTCTAAAGCTTGACGGATGGCAGCTCACATTTTGAAATGCAGGATTGTAGGCATTAAATATGTGCTGCCAATAAGCGATACCAATAGAGCCCCGGTCCTGTTGGATGCGCTGTAAGTCTTTCATAACTTCGCGGCGGGCAACACTATCCGAAATGCCCTGCGCTTTAACTAAAAGTTCTGAAAATTCCTTGTCTGACCAACGCGATTCATTCCACGGCACTGGCTTGCCTGTAGAGTCTGATGTGTATGCAAGCGGTAGAAGCATCACAGCCAGCGGTCGATGTGTCCAAGCGGTTACTCCTACCGGAGTCTCCGTCCATAAGTCCCAGTAAGCGCTCACAGGCATACTATCGATCTCAATATTTATGTTGGCAGCAACCGCATCCTGCTTAAGCGTCTCAATATATGAAACAACGTCAGTCCAGTCCGTACCAACTGAAATCTTGAAATCGAGACTACTAAGCCCTGCGGCCTTAACCAAGGCTTTTGCGCCCTCTGGGTCGTACGAGGGAATATCCATCGGTGCATAATCAGGCTGGATGGGTGCAACGTGATGATCTTGGCCTGGATCTGCCTCTCCGAAGTATGCTTGGTCAACAATTTTGGTGCGATCTTGGCACATTTTAACGGCCTTAATTAAACTGTTGTTTGTCCATGGCTCTAAATCCACTCTAAATCGTAGTACCTTGGTTTGCGCGGTACTTGCTGAATATATTTTAAGCTTCGGGTTGTCCCTGAGGTTTAGGAAGGATTCGGGGCTTATTTCTCGCGAATCAATCTGGCCACTATCCAGCGCAGAAAGGTATGCTTCGTTTGCAGTTCCCAAATCGATGAATTCAATTTGATCCAGATACGGAAGAGGTTTTCCATCCTCGCCTAGTTGCCAATAATCTGGGTTAGCTTTGAGAAGCGCACCCGTGCCGACCACATACGATTGCAATTTGAATGGTCCGGTGCCGGGGTTCTTTCCAGTGGAGGCGTCTCCGTCAAATGACGGGTGGACCAACATTGCTGGGTAGTGAAAGAGGTTCTCGGCAACATCAACTTTTGGTTTAGCCAGCTTGATTACAACTGTTTTTTCATCTGGCGCGGAGACGCCATCCGCCGTGAGGAAGCCTTCGAAAAATCCAAGCATTGAAGATCCGACATCTGGATTAAGCCATTGCTTAAAATTATAAACGACATCTGAGGCTACGAAAGGGTCTCCGTTGTGCCATTTGACACCTTGCCGGAGATGTAAGGTCCACTCGGTGGCGTCTGCATTTGCTTCCCACGATTCGGCCAGAAGAGGACGGGTAATGTTATCAGAGCCCGTAATGGTCAGGTACTCGAAGTGGGCGCGCAACACATCAGATCCTTGCGTCCACGATAACCGTGCGGGGTGGTCGACCGCTTGCAAACCATCCCCCAACCGAATTTTACCGCCGCGTTTGATGCCACCAATTGGTGCCTCGGTAGCAGCGGGTGCCATGGTGGCGGCGGGTGCCATGGTGGCGGCGGGTGCCATGGTGGCGGCGGGTGCTTCAACCACGGCGGGTGCCGGACCACAAGCTGCGAGGATCTGGGCGGCAGCAAAGCTGGTCCCCATTAAAGTTGCGGTGCGCAGGAATTCCCAGCGACTTATGCGACCCTCCACAAGTTGCTCGCGGGCTTTTTCAATAAACGGATGTATCTGCTGTTTCATTTCTAGTCTCCTGATAATTGGTTTGGTTTATTTCCGGGCTTGACTAACACCGACAATAACTGGCTGAGTATTTTCTCAATAGGCATTGTCTCCATAATGTTCGCGGTGACTTTCTTAAACAAATTTAAGGACGGAGTGCATTACTCGGGTCTCACAGGAAAGTATACACCATCGCCCTCCATAGGGTATTTACACATATTTGTACCACAGAATAAAACTCTTACGAGTAGCCAAGTATTAAAATCCAGCAGCTGCGGTGCTCCAAGCTGGGGAAGCACCAGAATGCATAAATCCAGTCTTAGGATCAATCACAATGGTATTGACGCGCCCAAAATAAATCTTGCCTGGCTCGTCTGTTTGTTCCACTACTTGGTGTCCCATTTCGGCCAGCTGGGCTCTCACTTCCGCAGGAATTCGGCCGTCTACAAAAGTCTCGTTCCCTTGACAATACACCCGCGGGTAATCGACACCAGCTTGTGCACCCAGCCCAAAATCTATGCTGTGAATTGCCGAATGTATTACACCACTTAGTATGCGATAACCCATGGAACCCGCACTTCCAAAAGATGCCCGTCCATCCCGTGCCATTGCAAGCACTGGTGCAGCAAAAATTGGCATCTTACCCGGTAAAATTGAATTGGGATACCCGGGGCGCGGGTCGTAATTTTGCATCGCATTGTTCAGGAACACGCCTACTTCGGGGACATAGATGTGTGAGCCAAATGCGCCGGTGAGGCTGGTACAAGTTAGGGCCAGATTGCCTTCTCGATCTGCCGCCGCCATCTGTGTGGTCCCTTTTATCCCACCGAATGACGGGGTGGCCGCCCTCCCGTGTGGTTGGGTGTGCACCATTTCGAATTGCCATGGATCGCCCGCTCCTATCGGACGGGAAGCAGCTTTATTGCGATTAATCTGGTTGGTGCGGGAGTTCCCAAAAGCCCGGCTGCTCAACCCATTTACTGGACTGGCGGTGAAATCTGGATCTCCGTAAAACATCATATTATCAGCGAATGCGTGACCAAATGCTTCTGCGACTAAATGTCGGTACTCGACACTGTCGATGCCAAGAGCTTGCAGGTCATAGTTTTCGAGAATATTCAATACTTCGCGCCCTAGCGGGTCATTAGCTGTAATGTAATCGAAGCCGCGGTAATTGGCAGGCATTTCGTACAGAATTTTTGGTCGATATTGAACTAAATCAGGAACACTTAGAATTCCCCCATTGGCGGCAACGTAATGAGCAATCGATTTGGCCACTGGTCCAGAATAAAACCCTTGGTGACCCTGCTCAGAAATCCTTTCTAAAGTTCGAGCAAGCGCAGAAAAGTCTAGGCGTTCACCGCTGTGAAATGCAGTTTGTATTCTCGGAAATCGCCCTCCCGGCACAAGAAATGCAGCGGTGTCCGGAAGTGACTGGATGTCCTGCATGCAGTCCGCGATCGTTAGGGATAGCTGCCAATCCATTGGCAGGCCGGCGCGCGCGTACTCAATTGCAGGCTCCAAAATCTGTGCACGTGGTAGTTTGCCGAACATTTCATGTGCAGCGCACAAGCAGGCTACAGCTCCAGGCACAGCACATGCGAGAAAGCCGTGCTCTGCTTTGCGACCAATCGTGTGTGGATGACCGTAATATGGTGCCGGAATAGATTTGTCCAGTTCAAACATATCTGATCGGGCCAGGCCCGGAGCACGCACATAGCCGTCAATCGTCACGAACTTATTCTGTTCGGCAACAAAGATTGACATGCGCGCATAACCACCCACACCGCAGTTAGAAGGCTCGGCTACAAAGCCAGCAAAGGCAGCTGCCACCAGTGCATCGACTGCATTTCCGCCTTGTTGCAAAATTCGCAGACCAGCTTCTGCTTCAAGCTTATGGCCTGCAACTACTAGGCCGTTCTCGGCAACAATTTCCGTTTGGGAGCTAATCACGGTACTAGTTTTCATAAAATCTACCTTGTATATCCGCATTCTAAGCCGGCCACAAATGTGCCCCGAAATAGATTGACAATCACAGAGTCTTCACAAGTCTCCACCAGAAATTGTCGATACACTCTGCAATCAATTGTTTACCCATAAGATTAAACAATTTGTTTTGTCAATGACACCGACTTTTTATGGCATTATTGCACGCTGACAGTCTGCCATTTTGTTAATATCTATTTACCATATGTTTCACATTTTCAATCTTTTGCTCTTCGGGTCAAATATTGGGTCCGGAGCCACGGCAACTGGATAGCGGTCGCCGAAGTATTCGATCTCTAGTCTTGTACCAATTTCAGCACACTCGGTGGGTAGATAGCCGTAAAGGACATATTTGCCCACGCTGTAACCATAGTTGCCACTGGTGACGTGTCCCACGCAGGTGTTGTTCAAGAAAATTGGCTCATAACCAAAAGCTGCGCCCCCGGGATATTCCATCGTGAGGCAGCATAACTTATTCGTGATGCCCCTAGCTTTAATTATCTTGCTGGCGGCTTTTCCCACGAAGTCATGAGCCTTGTCGAGTTTTACGCTCCAGCCCAAGCCAGCCTCATATGCATTGTGCTCCGTATCAATGTCACGACCCCACAGGCGGTATCCTTTCTCAAGTCGCAACGAATCAAACGCCGTCATACCCGCAGAAATTAATTCAAGGCCTTTGCCTGCGTCCCAGATGGAGTCCCACACTCGTAAGCCTTGGTCAAAGGGCATATGCAGTTCCCATCCTAATTCGCCGGCGTAGGAAATACGTACGGCCAAAACGGGTACCGGACCGATCTCGATCCATTGGCATGTGTAGAACGGAAAGTTTTCATTGTGTAAATCTGTTTCGGTGACTTTGCTAAGGATTTTGCGCGCGTTCGGCCCCCATAAACCGATGGCGGCCCAGCTGCTGCTTACATCAGTTATCGCGACTGATTGTTTAGCCCTAGCATGAGCCTCAACCCAAGCTAAATCTTGCGGGCGAGAACCTTCTCCGACCATTAGCCAGAATTTGTCGTTAGCTAATCGCGCGACGGTTAAGTCCCGGCGCACGCCGCCCTTCGTGTCGAGCCAAAGCGTGTACATAACTGATCCAACTGGTTTGTCCATCTCAGCAGTACAGAGGAAGTTTATAAATGTTAAAGCACCCGCGCCTTGCACCTCAATTATTGCTAGCCCAGTGAGGTCGAACAACCCCGCAGTTTCTCGTGTCGCGAGATGTTCGGCACCGGCAATTGGGGACCAATATTCGGCGGCCCACCCGCTGCGTACGGGAATCTGATCTTTGTATTTGTCCAGCAGCGGTGAGTTTTCTTCAAACCAATTGGGCACTTCAATACCAGCAAACTCCGTGAAACTGGCTTTGATTTCTTGGTGTCGTACAAAAAACGGCGTAACCCGCACATTACGTGGCTCGCTTAGCGGTTGTCGCGGATGTACGATCTCGTAGATTTCGCGATAATTCTTCAAGCTGGTGCGATCCATATAGTGCTTTGTGTGTACATGGGGTTGAAAACGCTGCAGGCTCATCTGGCGGGTGTCCCATTCGGTATATCCGTTTGTCATCCATTCCACGGCGGTCTTGGCTACCCCGGGCCCGTGTGTCAGCCACGCGCCGGTTGCTACCCAGAGTCCGTGGATGTGCGACTCGCCAATTATCGGCATGCCATCAACGGTAAAAGCGAACATTCCGTTAAATGAGCGCGTAAACGTGTTGACACCCTTTACCGCCGGCATGATTTTCCCAAAGTACTTCCATGGTTCCTCAAAGTCTTCAGGTGTAAATGGGCGTAGAGCAGTTTTGTTTACATCTCGCGAATAGAGCATGTGTGGCTGGTGCCAGTAGCTGCCAACACCGACCGCATCCCAATGGTATCGGCAGTACATTGTGTGATCAACGTCGCGAAAACCTACGTGGTGGACTTCGTCTTCTGTGCGGTGCTCTTGGTAGTGCGCGAGTTCTGGAAGGGGTGGGGTAATAATATATTGATGCTCAAACGCCACCAGCGGAATGTTGATGCTCAGTTTCTCCATGAGGGCCGGCGACCAGATGTTGGCGCAGATCAGAACCTGCTCACATTCAATGCGGTCCAGGTCCGGGTTGTTAGTACGCAAGGCCAGAATTCGCCCATTCTTAATTTCAAACTCTGTGACTGTTGTGTTGCCATGTACTTCTATATGTCCAAGGTTTTGAGCATCCCGCACCATCGCTCCGGAGGCTTGCGCTCCCGACGCAACCCCGCCCTTTTTTACAAATAAACCCCCAAGAAATTGTTTAGTGTCCAAAAGTGGCGATTTGGCTTTGGACTCGGCAGGGGATAGTAAATGCGTTTCGACACCGTAGGACTTCGCCTCCGCATGCAGGCGCTTGAGGTCGTTCCAGCGTCGGTCGGTCGTTGCAATATCCAAGCATCCGACTTCGCTATAAGTTTTGCGATCTTTTGAGAATGGCTCTAGACTCGCTAGGAGGTCTGCGCCATACACAGCTAATTGAGTTAGAAGCTTGGAGTGGCTCATGGCCACCACACCTCCCGGGGCATGCGACGTGGAACCATCGTTCTCCCAAAGATTGCCCTTGTCAATCAAAAGTACTTGCTTCCAGCCAAGCTTGGCGAAGTGATAAATTGCAGCTGATCCAATAATGCCTGAACCGATTACAACTACATTGTATTTGCCCACGTAGTTCACCCCTAATTTATTGCTTGGAGATATTAATATTAGTTGCGTCTACGAATTTACAGGGGTGTCAGCAAGAGATAATGTTTGGCTAGAGTCCACAAGCAAATGCCAATCACTGGCTTACCCCCTTTCTAATCTTAGACTTACGCATAGTCAAATGGCAACAGCGAAACTGACTGAGCCTTCAGGCATCGGCAGGGTGCTTAACTTCCCACGGAGCTATCCAATCTCCAGTGACTCTTAGGTCGACGCCCGCATCCTCTTCGATTAATTTGCAAACTGTCATTTCACCAGCCTGTTCACCATAGCGCACAGCGGCTTCACGGAAGCGTGCGTATGCCGCCTGCGTAAGTTCCGCACGCACATTCATTTGTTTTACTAATTCATCTATCAAGCCGAGGTCTTTCAGGCAGAGGGCCAGACGAAACGAAGGATCGTAGTGCCCCGCGAATATTGCGGGCACATCATGCTGCATCACAAAACTGTCGGCTGCACCACCTTTCATCGCTTCCCACCATACAGCTGGTTCAAGCCCTGCTTTTTTGGCAGTTACCATGGCCTCACCTATTGCCGCAGCGTGAATTTTCCACAGCATGTTGTTGACGAGCTTTGCGACATATCCGTTGCCATATTTTCCGACACGACGGATTTCACCCATGGATTGAAGTACTGGACTGGAGTTGGCCACAGCAGCATCCGATCCACCAACAAACATAATCATGTCTCCACGTATGGCCGCATCTACTGAGCCTGTAACTGGTGCATCAACTGGTAGGCCGCCTGCTTCTTCAAACTGCCTGGCAAGTTGCCGCATCAAGTGGGGGCTGCTTGTTGTGGAATCTATCCAGCCCTTGCCTCGGCAGTTGCCGGCAAGAAGTCCATCTTTACCACGCACCACTTGCTCAATTTCATCGGGTCCAAAAACCATAGTTACAACTATTTCAACTTCATCAATAATCTGAGCCGGCGTGTTGCCCCAACTTGCTCCGTTAGCAACCAGTATGTTTCCTGCTTCGCGTCTAATGTCGTGGACAGTCAGCGCAAAACCCTTTCGCTGAATATTTCGGGCTACGGCTCGCCCCATATTACCGAGTCCGATAAAACCGACTTTCATGTTGTTCCTCCACTATAGTAACTTAGGGTCTAGCGTGGGTAGATTATAGTGGCAAGACAGATTGTTTGTTTGTGGATTCAAGCATTATGTGCAACCCTGAAGTAGTCCGGCATAAATCGCACCCCAATGAAATTCGTAGTCTTTGGTTATACAGACTCTTTGCGATTGATAAGATTGGTTTACTAGGGCGTTCCGTTGGCAGTCGAACAGAATCCGCAAGCCATTTCAATGATTCTTCAGCCAGACGCCCAGTTGGTTATATTGCCCACTGGCTTTTTCATAATCCTAATACTATTTCTTACAATAGGTCCTGAGCAAGGCTTTTACGTGTTCTATGCATGCTGAATATAATGCAGTTTATGTTTGAACGAGTTTTGACTGTTGGTCGGCTGCAGGATGGTTCGCTGTCCGGTTTGGGCTGTTTCCCTTTAATTATTGGGCATCGGGCTTGGTCAAGCTTTGCACTGATAAAAATTCAGGATGGGGCATTGCGTTAGTACCAATGGTCATTCCCCATTTGTTTTACCCAGTTACAAGTGTTGCTCTTATGTAAACTTCAGCGGTGAGCTGGGTTAAGTGTCTGGTGTACACTGCGGTCATGGTGCTGTATGAAGTTTGGAACTTGTGATCCAATCTGTATATGTCCAGCCTACGAGGGTGCAAGCAAAATATTATTGTTTAAATGATTTGATTTTTATTGGGTTCGCCCAGCCAAACTGCACGCCAATTCGCCGTTGCATTGCGATTCCTAAGAGTTTTATATTCACCAAGTAATTGCTTGGGATTTTGGTCACCCACTTAAATAGTTTGGGGAGTTTCTGGCACGCCTGCTTGAACTGTTAGTTTTATGTGGATATGCGAACATCCGGCGACATTCTATATCAATGAATCACGAGCATAAGCTATTGCCCTCTGACATAGAGTGCATTATAGAGAGTAATGAAATATAGGATCGGGTTATTCTAGTCATGTGGTGCGTGAAGTTTGTAAATACACATGTAGAGTTGTTACGTCACCTAAGCGCTGTAACTTTACTGTCAGATGAAGTCCCAAGCAGTATCAAACACCTGATTGTCGGAGCTGCGGTGTAAGGTGTGAGCAGTGGATGGTACTTGACAACGGAGTTTCGACCTTCAGGGCTTGGATCGGGAGAGAATGTTGTTATCGTAGACAAAATGACTGTCGCCTCCGGGGCGAGCGGCATCGCCTGCGGCTTCGTACGCAACTTGTATTACTAGCCCGCAATGACTGAGTTAGTTAGACTGAGCGTGGAAGTGTGGAAGTCAGACCCTGACGCGTTCTGCTACAACCCAGTTGGTTACATGGCTTCAGTGGATGACAAGCAATCAGCCGGCATTGATACAATGCAAAAACGCGACCATTTCGGCGGGTCCCGATCATCAAATGTTGAGGGTGAACCCCAAGTGTTTAACTATTTGAGGTCCGTGTTTCCTGAATGGAAGGCTCGGTGATTTTCCAGAATTCTGCATGAATCTCTCGGAGGCTTTGCATTCAACGCTGGCAATATGGGTGCTTGCGCGCCAGCTAAAGGCGCGGGAGTGTGAATTTTGTCGGGCGTGGAAGTCAGTCCCTTCGAGTTTCTTCTAGACGGGAGTGTTTCGTATGTACATACGAACCGCGGAAAAATTGCAGTAGGGCAGGTGATTATCGGTGGTGGGCCGTGGAACAAAAATCTTTGGGCCATGCTTGGCTTGCCGCTGAAGATCGAGGTGAAAGATTGCCAAGGGCACTTTCACAAAGATCGTGATATGTGGACTTATTGGCGACTGGCGGAAGCTGAAGCTCGCGTGAGTCCCGAGCGGTACCTAACTGCTGAAGGCAAGTACCCGCCTGTTATTCACGTGGATTCTGCAGAGCCATTGATCTCAGATAAAACTGGTCAGATTATCACCGACAAAATATGGGGAATCTACTGAAAGCGCGACAAGCATGGTGTGCAGGGAGGCGCGATACCCGAGAATTTGGGCGCTGAGGCGCAGGTAGATCCATATGGTGCGCAGAGCCCGCACTATACAGTGAATGCTGATTTTGTGGATTACTGGACTGCGGGTTTGGCGCACTGCCTGCAGCGATTCGAAGGTTGTAGCATGGCGTACCACTACGCGCCCTCAGGCGGAATCGGTGCCTTCACGGCGGACTCCTTCCCAGTATTTGACTACGTGTCCCCGAACGATTACTTCGTAGCGGATAGTAATCATGGCTAGAAGATGATAGGAGTGGGGAAGGAAGTAGCCAAGGTGATGATGGGCGACTTCAGCCCAGTGCTTCACCCTTTCCGTTTCGCGCGCTTCGCTGATGGTGACCTGCATCCTACGTCTCACAGCCCATTCCCTTGGAGTTAGTCGGATATTGTGCTTACTGTTAACTGCACCAGAACCATGAATATTCGTGCAAGCGCACTAAGTATTATGGGCGGCGGTTTTTGTAAATTATTACTGGCTACCAAACAACTATTAGTTGGGTGAACCGCGAAAACTCGGGCCCTGTGTGTGACCTACCCGGCCACAGGCCAAAGGTGTTTAAGGTCAGTTGGCTGGGGTGCGTGCCGATAGTTTCCAATTGGGTTTTCGTCGACTATCAAGGCAGGGAATTCGGCTTACACCCGACGTCAACTTGGCGCCCGTGGAGTGGGTCTGGGACCAGCGGAATGCGCAGTGGTAATGTGCGAGTTAGAGGTATACGACTTAATGGCAGACGTAAGTGAGAAAACACACAGGAATGGGTGTGAAACTCAAATTAATGAGGAGTGAGTGACCCGGGAGCTGGAAATCTTGCCTCGGAGCAAGTTAGACTAGTCGTAAACCACTACTTTAGAAATATGGTTTCTCATTTGAGTTCGATGTGTGCAACAATTCCCGCTGTTAGTTGGTCGATGAGGTAAAGTAAGTTCCGCCTTCATATACCGCTAAAAAGACTTACTTGGAATGAGCTTTTTGATGAGGTAGGGTTATCCCCGCCGCCTCTGCTATTGTAGACGGTACCGTATGGCTCCCACAATTTATGGGCAGCCATTGAGATCTATCCGGGAATTATGCTCGTCGGTGTGCATTATGCCCTGCCTTGCGGGATTTCGTGGAGTATGCTTTGGACACTGTTGAGCTGGACTACACTCGTCGGATGGACATAGTTTGCTAGTGGCTGGCACAGAATAGGGACGCTAAAGCTTGACTTACGATCTGGTCCTAAAAAACGGCCTATTGATTACATCCCATGAATGTTTTGTTGCTGATGTGGGGATTATCGGTGAGCGGATCGGTGCCATCGGACAGACTTTGGCCGGTGCGCGCGAGATCGATGCGCGCGGATTGTATGTTGTGCCTGGAGCAGTTGACGGCCACGTGCATCTCACTGATCCGCGTTATGCCCCGTTGTATATCCCCGGTGCTGATTCGTTTTTGGTAGGCACTAGGGCGGCGGCTTTCGGCGGTGTGACGTCCATTGTGGATTTCGCCGCGCCCCAAGCGGGGGGCAATCTGGTAGAAGAATTGGAGCTGCGCATACGTGAAGCTGAGGGTCAGGTTGTAATTGACTACACTCTCAACTTGACCCTTCGGGACTGCGCGCCCAATCGGATTCACGAGCTGACAGAAATCTTTGCGCGCGGCATCACCTCGATTAAACTATTTATGGCGTACGAAGGTTACCAACTCGATGACCTGACGATATTTCGCGCTATGGAAGTGGTGGCTGCACACCACGGCTTGGCAATTGTGCACGCCGAGAACTTTAGTATTATCAAAGAGTTGGAACGGCGGCTGGCAACTGAACTCGGCGGCAACCCCCGCCAACATCTCGCTGCCCGTCCGGCCTCGGCGGAAGGTGACGCCGTGCACCGGGCCATTGTCCTTGCCCAAATGTCTGGCGCGCAGCTTCTTTTATATCACCAAACTTGCGAGGAGGGTGTGCGCGAAATTCGGTTGGCCAAAGCCCGCGGACAAACTGTGTTTGGCGAAGTTTGCATCGCTCAGCTGATCTACACAAGCGATGACTACTTAGGGAGTCTCGAACGTGGTTTTTCTCTCCTTACCAGCCCACCGATTCGCGAACGTTGGCATCAAGAAGCGTTGTGGCAAGGGCTTGCGGACGGTACCCTGGACCTTGTCTCCACCGATCATGGCCCTCGGCTTCGCCAACCGGGCCAACCAGGATTTGGATTGTCTGGCATTGAGGCGCGATTTGCGCTCGTGCACCACTTCGGTGTGCAAGCAGGCCGAATTAGCCTGAGCCGGTGGGTAGATGTTTGTTGCACCAAACCGGCAGAAATATTTGGCCTGCCCCGTAAAGGAAAACTCTTGCCCGGCTATGATGCCGACATCGTACTATTCGATCCCAAGCAACAAGTTGTTTTTTCCCATCAGACTCTAAACTCTGCAATTGACTACTGTACTTACGCTGGTATCACTGTCACTGGTTATCCAGTCATGACCATTAGTCGGGGTGAGGTGATCGTCTCTGACGGTGAGTTCGTAGGCCAGCATGGCAGAGGGATGTTTATTCCGCGAGGCAGTTGGCAAAACCAATAACGGTGGCTACATGTCTTGTTCTGATTTGGGGTTCGCAGAATCGAGTTAAACTATGATAGAAATTGCGAGAATCCCAAATAAAGTTGTCTTAGACGAAGGTAGCACTATTTGACATGTGCGTTAGATACACTTTGTGATGGTAAGTGCGCAATGCCGTACCGCCGAAGTCTATTATTCGCGGCTCAGCACACGGAGGCTAAATATATGGTGTGGGGCCGCAAGGCAGGTTAGGTCGAGGCGGTTGAATTGCGTCTGGTACAGTTGGAGGCGGTAGTGGTACTTGTTCGGTGGAATTGAGGATGCGTAAATGCATAGGTATGTGCTGCCCGTCTTGCGATTGGCCGCAATCTTCTGCAGCTGCTCAAATACGTACGGAATAGTGTGCGCGGCGTGAATCTATAACGATTAGACCGTCTAACAGGAGAATTCGTATGGAAAACAAGCGAGTTGGCCACCGTCTCCGGAGGGACCGTAACACTGTTGCGATGGGTTCATCATTGGTTGGCGGCCCAGCCTTGCGCAACTATTTGGCGCCAGTTGAACCATTGACCTCGGAACAACTCATGTACATTCATGAGAGTTCGCTTACGCTTCTTGAGGAGATTGGAATCGAGTTTATGGGCTCCTCTGCCCGGGCTTTATTTTCAACTTCTGGAGCTGATGTTACGGAGAGTACTGGATTGGTTCGGATCCCGCGGGAGATGGTTCAGGCAGCGTTACGGACAGCTCCATCGACTATTACAATAACCCCGCGTAACAAAGCCAGGCAGCTGATTGTTGGGCAAGACTACATTTCCTTTGGCCTTGTAGCAGGGCCACCTAATGTCCATGATTGTGTGAATGGCAGACGGCCAGGCAACTATGCGGACTATGTTTCAATCATTAAGCTTGCCCAATCTTTTGACATAATTCATTTTATTGGAAATCAGCCAATATCACCGATTGAGCTTCCTGCGGAGACAAGACATTTAGACTGCTATCGCGCAAATTTAATCTACAGTGACCGAGTCTATCATTGCACCGCTATAGGGCGAGCGCGCGCACTTGATGGTATCGAGATGATGGCTATTTCACGAGGTATTACGGTTGAGGCGATGAAAGACAGCCCTGGAGTGATAACTATTATATCCGTCAATTCACCGCGCAGATTTGACGAAGCAATGACGGATGGGCTAATGACAATGTCAGAATTTGGTCAGGTAGTGGTGGTAACCCCTTTTACTCTAATGGGGGCTATGACCCCGGTAACCCTTGCAGCTGCCTTGACACAGCAAAACGCAGAGGCACTAGCTGGAATTGTGCTGACCCAGCTTGTGCGCTCAGGGTCCCCAGTGGTGTACGGAGCTTTTACTTCGAACGTCGATATGCGCAGTGGCGCACCGGCGTTTGGCACCCCAGAAAACGCCAAAGCAACAATGGCTGCAGGACAACTGGCGCGATATTACAACTTGCCTTATCGCGCGAGTAATGCCAGTGCAAGTAATACAGTGGACGCGCAAGCTGCGTACGAATCCCAAATGTCGATTTGGTCTTCAGTGCTGGGCCACGCAAATTTGGTTTACCATGGTGCAGGGTGGATGGAGGGCGGACTGACAGCTTCTTTTGAGAAGATTATTCTCGATGTTGAGATGCTGCAGATGATGGCTCAGACTGTTCAGCCAATAAGGGTCGATGCCGAAGAGGTCGGGTTGGATGCAATTGCTGGTGTGCCAACGGGAGGCCATTTCTTTGGCGCACAACATACGATGGCGCGGTATGAAACGGCGTTTTACCAGCCGCTACTTTCAAACTGGCAAAACTACGAGAGCTGGAAACTAGCTGGTGGCCTTGATACTACCCAGCGTGCGACTGCGATTTGGCAACATGCGCTCAAAGTCTATGAGGAACCAATACTTGATGTGTCCATCAGGGAGCATTTAGATGATTTTTTGGCTAGGCGTAAACTGGAAATTAATTTGTCTCCTAAGTAGGTCTGCTCAGAATTTTGTAAGCTTGGCTTTTCCGTAATCCATTCATGAATTCCCTTTTACTTTTCGGCTATTTTTGGGGTGCCAGTAGATTGTATGGTTGCGTAACCTCTAGATTCCAGTGTTAGTGAGGCCGTGCCCCCCGAGTTATCTACCGAATGGAATGCTCAGTACCCGGTGCTATTCAGCAATGTGGCGGGCAAAGTATCGAAGACTTGTGTCGGAATTTGACTGTAGCACTGGTGCAGAGTGAAGTTATCGGGCGCCTCTGTGATTGACCCTCTGCAAAGTTAGCATTCGTCCTGTTGGTGAGGCTCTTAAACGATAGATATCTCCATCCTACAGATTGGCGCACCCATACAAGCCATGCATTAGCGTCAGCCAAGAAATGTGCTGTGTCTGGGCCAAGCAAAACAGACGTTCAGGGGACTATATGCCCGCCTTATGCTGCACCAGCACAGGAGTCATGGCACGGTGCTGCGATAACCGTTGGAATTTGAGTAAGACGAACGGTCTTATAAACAAGTTCTCGAAGCTACAGGTGTTTGGAGTCGCAGAGTTGTGTGTGTGGACAGCACTAGGGATATTTCGCATTGGTATATTTTTGAATTTGTCACACACTGAAACCAATGTAATATAAACGTAGAAAGAAATAAAAGCTTAGTTTAGTAAGCAAATATCGAGCCACCTTTACCGAAACTT
>Ga0209553_1000294_pt1 | contig 26350 bp, 20 predicted proteins | sample LauGreFBDMM110DN_2_FD_188217 | JGI IMG/M metagenome (GOLD analysis project Ga0209553, IMG submission 188217) | Freshwater lake microbial communities from Lake Michigan, USA - Fa13.BD.MM110.DN (SPAdes) (version 2) | ecosystem: Environmental > Aquatic > Freshwater > Lake | place: Lake Michigan...
ATCCTGACAATACCCCCAGATGCAATTTAAGATTAGCCCCCCCTCCCCCGGTTCTATAACGCGTTATCCACACCCCGATGGATCGGGAGATACGCTCGCACTGGCAAGGCTTGCTCAGCAATCAAAGCCGATCGCGATCATCGCGGCCAGCGCACTGGCTGCTCAGAGGCTGTTGGAGGAGATTCCTTTTTTTGCGCCGGAGCTTAAGGTCCACCTGCTGCCGGACTGGGAGACTCTGCCCTATGACAACTTCTCCCCCCACCATGACCTGATCTCTGAGCGCCTGGCCACTCTCTATCAGGTCATGAGCGGGTCCTGCGATGTATTGATCGTTCCGGTCACAACCACACTCTACCGTCTCCCGCCGAGGGAATACCTCGCTGCTCATACCTTCTTCCTGAAGCAAGGAGAATCTCTCGATCTGAATGCGTTGCGCGGGCAGATGACGCTGGCGGGGTATACACATGTCACCCAGGTCCTAGCACCGGGAGAGTACAGCGTACGAGGCGGGTTGATTGATCTGTTCCCGATGGGGAGCCCATTGCCCTACAGAATCGATCTGATGGATAAAGAGATCGAGACCATCCGAACCTTTGATGTGGATACTCAGCGCAGCATCTATCCGGTCGGCGAGATACGGCTGCTTCCCGCGAGAGAGATTCCGCTTGATGAGGAGGGTCGTACCCGATTCCGGGGTAACTTCCGTGAAAAGTTTGAGGGCGATCCATCCAGGAGCAGCATATATAAAGGTGTCACCAAGGGCGTAGCCCCCGCTGGGATTGAGTACTACCTACCGCTATTCTTTGAACAGACCGCGACCCTGTTCGACTACTTACCCCAGAGCATGACCCTCTGCCTGCACCACGACCTCTCATCGTCGATATCAGGCTTCTGGCAGGATACTCAGTCCCGGTATCAGTTGATGAGAGGGGATAGTGACCGACCCCTGTTACCACCGAGCGAGCTCTTTCTAGCAGAGGATGTCTTCTTTGGGTCCGTTAAGCCCTACCCCCGTATTGAAATTCGGGCTGAAGCCCTGGCCACAGAGATAGATCTTAAGGATCCGATCTTTACCAGCCCATTGCCTTTTATTCAGGTGGATCGAAGGGCGGTTAATCCAACGGAAAAGCTCGCAGACTTCATTCACGGGTTCATATCAAGTGGGGGGAGAGTATTACTACTGGCTGAGAGTCTAGGCAGGCGCGAACTGGTCTTCGATTATCTGCGTCAATATGATCTTAGGCCTGTTGCCTGTGATGACTATGCAGAGTTTATGGCAAGTGATCAGCCGTTCATGCTCAGTGTGGCACCGCTCTATAACGGGTTCATCCTACCCGGAGAGAGGCTCGCATTCATCACCGAGAATGAGCTCTATGCAACACACATGCACGGGCGTCACCGTCAGAGTGAACGTGATCCACGTAAATCTCTGTCTGTGGATGCGATGCTACGAGACCTGTCCGAGATCAAGGCCGGTGACCCGGTGGTGCATGAGCAGCATGGGATTGGGCGGTACCTGGGTCTGGTGAGTATGGACCTGGGGGAGGGTGCGGCGGAGTTCATGTCTCTCGAATACGATGGTGGGGATAAGCTTTATGTGCCGGTATCACAACTCCATCTGATCGGACGTTATAGCGGGGCCTCACCCGAGTCAGCGCCACTTCATAAGCTCGGTAGCGGGCAGTGGGATAAGGCCAAGAGGAAGGCGATGCAGCAGGTACGAGATACCGCTGCAGAATTACTCAATCTGTATGCCCAACGTGCTACCCGGAAGGGTCATGCATTCACCCTCAGGCAGCACGATTACGAGGCATTTTCTGAAGGGTTCGGTTTTGAGGAAACGCCCGATCAGGCAACCGCCATCCGTGCTGTGATTGATGACCTGACCTCTGGCAAGCCGATGGACCGTTTGATCTGCGGGGATGTGGGTTTTGGTAAGACCGAGGTGGCACTCCGGGCGGCTTTTGTGGCGGTTGCGGATGGCAAGCAGGTTGCTGTTCTGGTCCCGACCACGCTTCTTGCGGAGCAGCATTTTCAGAATTTTTCTGATCGTTTTGGTCTGATCGCGGATCAGTGGCCGGTAAAGATTGCAGAGCTGTCTCGATTCCGTTCAGCCAAGGAGCAATCGCAGTCAATGGAGGGGCTGGCAAGGGGTGAGATTGATATCGTCATCGGCACTCACAAACTGATCCAGAAGAGTGTCAAATTCAAAAATCTGGGACTGATCATCATCGATGAGGAGCACCGGTTCGGTGTCCGTCAGAAGGAGCAGCTGAAGAGTATTCGGGCGGAGGTGGATGTGCTGACACTCACAGCCACCCCCATCCCTCGGACCCTCGCCATGTCTTTGGAGGGGTTGAGAGACTTCTCTGTGATCGCGACCGCACCTCATCGACGTCTCGCGATCAAGACTTTCGTCAGTCGTTTCTCCGATGGAATCATCAGGGAAGCCTGCCTGAGAGAACTGAAGAGGGGTGGACAGATATACTTCCTGCATAACGAGGTCGATACCATCCAGTCGATGTGTGACAAGCTGACCCGTCTATTGCCCGAGGCGCGTATTCATATCGCTCACGGTCAGATGCGAGAGCGTGAGCTTGAGCACGTGATGAGGGACTTCTATCAGCAGAGATTCAATCTCTTGTTGTGTACCACCATCATCGAGACCGGGATTGATGTCCCCAGCTCCAATACCATCATCATCAACCGTGCTGACAAGTTTGGACTCGCTCAACTTCACCAGTTGCGCGGGAGGGTGGGTCGGTCACATCACCAGGCCTATGCTTATCTGCTGGTGCCAGAGGAAGAGACTCTGGGTGCTCAGGCCAGGAAGCGTCTCGATGCGATCCAGACGATGGAGGAGCTTGGGGCTGGTTTCTATCTGGCGATGCATGATCTTGAGATACGGGGTGCGGGAGAGGTCTTGGGAGACTCTCAGAGTGGTGATATGCAGGAGATCGGGTTTAATCTGTATAGCTCGATGCTTGATGCTGCGGTTAGATCTTTGAAGGAGGGGCGTGAGCCGGATATGCAGCACCCCCTGGGAGTTGCCACAGAGATCAACCTACACGTACCGACCCTACTTCCGGATAGTTACTGTAATGACATCCATGAACGGCTAGTACTTTATAAACGGATGGCCTCTTGTGAGAATGATGATCAGTTGGACGATATGCAGCAGGAGCTAATCGATCGTTTCGGGCTCATGCCGGACCCTGCAAGAGCGCTTCTCGATTGCCACCGATTAAGGACTGCTGCGAAGCCTCTTGGGATCATGCGCGTAGATGCCAGCACTGACAGTATTCAGGTTCAATTCATTCCGAACCCGCCGGTGGATGCGGCCAGAATTATCGCGCTCATTCAGAAGAGCAGAGAGTACAAACTCTCCGGCCCCGACCGGTTGAAGATTCAGGTTCAGATTCCGGGGGTGGAGCAAAGGGTTGCTAGGGTGAGGAGCCTACTCAAGGAGCTGAGTAAGTAAAAGATGGAGCCCCCTTAAGAGGGCCTTGAGAAGAGAGTCACTCAGAACGCATGGTCTTCGCGAGTAATGAATGAAGGGCCTCTTCTCAGGAGGTTCGCTCTTGATACATCACTGTGCAGGCAGTCTACGAAGCTCCACCCGAACTCGAGAGGGTTGGGTGACAGGTGCTTCGGATGCCTTGTCGGGTTCCTGAGACACCTTGGCGGGTTCGCGCTGACGAATCTGTTGGCTACGGATCAGGACCTCCTTCTCGGCCAGTAATTGTTGCAGTCTCTCGACCTCGCGCTGTAGTGCTGCGCAGGGATCCGTTGCTGTCGGTGTAATAGTGGGTGCTGGCGTTGGGGTCGTTGCAGACACGCTAACCGGGGTAGATGCGGCTGGTGTTGTCGGAGCCGAGGTGACCGGGCGCGGGGTCGATTTCAGAAGGTTGCACCCCGCCATGTTAAGTCCGATCAGAACCGCCACTGTCCATGCGATGGAAGTTCTGAGCGTTCCATAAGTCTTAACCGGTTGTGCTAACAGGTCTGTCATTTTGTAACCTCCTGATTCTACTTCTGACCACTATACACAATACGGACCCCGGTCAGATTATGTCTTGATATTAAATCTTGACCGGAGAGACTTTGCTTGCAGCAAGCTTCGCGCGAGATCTCGCCTCTTCGATATTAGAACCGTTCGCCAATGCCACTCCCATACGCCGCCGCACAAAAGATTCTGGTTTGCCGAATAAGCGTAGATCACTCTGAGGCACTCTCAGCGCCTCATCAACCCCGGAAAATGAAATCCCCTGCTCATCCATCTGCCCGTAGATAACTGCACTCGCCCCAGGTGCTCGTAAGCGAGTATCGACCGGTAGCCCAAGTATAGCTCGGGCATGTAGTTCGAACTCGTTTTGAACCTGACTACACATCGTGACCATACCGGTATCGTGTGGACGTGGGCTCACTTCGCTGAACCAGACCTCATCACCTTTGATGAATAGCTCCACACCGAAGATACCTAACCCACCTAGATTGTCCGTAATTGTTTGGGCAATATCACGAGTACGCTTCAGCGCTAGAGGCGACATCGGCTGAGGCTGCCAGCTCTCTACGTAATCGCCGTGGATCTGGACGTGGCCGATGGGCTCACAGAAGTGAGTCTCCGTGTCCCCTCCCCGACCTAAGGCACGTAACGTGAGCTGAGTGATTTCATAATCGAAATGGATGAGACCCTCAACGATCACACGTCCCTGGTTGACCCGACTGCCACTGGCTGCGTAGTCCCATGCCGCAGCGACTTCAGTTGCACTGTCAATTCTCGATTGACCCTTGCCGGATGATGACATCACCGGCTTCACGATGCAGGGGTATCCGATCCCGCCTTCGATCGCTGCACGTAACTCTTCTAGGCTATCTGCAAATGAGTAGGGTGAGGTGGGTAGTCCCAGCGTCTCAGCAGCGAGGCGTCGTATACCCTCTCGGTGCATGGTGAGTTGGGCCGCTCGTGCGGTGGGGATGACTCGAGCTAAGCCCATCCGCTCGATCTCCACCAGCATGTCGGTTGCGATCGCTTCAATCTCTGGGACGATGATATGCGGACGCTCACGCTCGATCAGTTCACGAAGTGCTGCCCCATCAGCCATATTGATGACATGAGAACGGTGGGCCACTTGATGACCCGGCGCATTGGGGTAGCGGTCCACCGCGATGGTTTCAACCCCCAGCCGTTGGAGTGCGATGATCACCTCCTTTCCAAGCTCGCCACTGCCGAGCAGCATGACACGGGTGGATGAGGGGCTGAGAGGGGTGCCGATGATCAATTCTTTATCCATGGTCCATCACAAGAGAAAATTACAGAAGGGCTTATGCGCTTCCAATACAGCGGTTAGGGGGTTCTTAGCGTTCTATTCTGGTTTATCGGATAATACAAGATATAGTCATCTGCTGAAACGCGTTCAGTGAAGACCACAATAGAAGTTGATCATGAACCGGAGTGTCTTATGAATCTCATCATCCAAGGTATCGAGATTGGGAATAGTGATCTGAGGGAGCTCGCGAAGATTTCGGGGTCCAGTCAGATCGAGCGCATCAATGGACAGGCATTCCGTCTGAGAGAGGCCGCAAAGCGGGAGGGTGTTGCTGAATACTGCATCGAGGTCGGGCTCGACTTCGCCTTTATGGACCAGGATGCGAGTCTTGCTGACTTTGGTCTGGTAGCGATGGATATGGACTCGACCTTGGTCTCCATCGAGTCGATTGATGAGATCGCTGATTTAAAAGGGGTCAAGCCACAGGTCGCAGAGATTACTGCTAGCACCATGCGGGGCGAGATTGATTTTGCGGAGAGTCTCACACGACGCACAGCCTTGCTGCAAGGACTGGACCAGTCTGCACTGCAGCAGGTCTACGATGAGAGATTGAAACTTAATCCCGGTGCTGAAAGGATGTTGCAAAGGATGAAATCTTTGGGCATCAGAACGCTACTTATTTCTGGTGGATTCACCTTCTTCACAGACCGTTTGAGGGAGAGGTTGGGGATCGATTATTCTGCCGCGAATACACTTGAAATCGTTGATGGCAAGATCACAGGCAAGGTATTGGGTGAGATCATCGGTGCACAAGGGAAGGCCGATGTGCTGACTCGCGTGACTGATGAACTAGGACTGAAGAGGAGTCAGGTGATCGCCATTGGAGATGGGGCCAATGATCTGAAGATGCTGGCAGGGGCTGGAATTAGTATTGCCTATCATGCCAAGCCGATCGTGCAACAAGAGGCCACCTACTCGTTCAATCATATCGGTCTGGATGGGGTGGTTAACCTCTTTGGATAGAGGCGGAATGAGTCGATTTATAAGAGTGACCCTCTTTCAAGCTCTCCCGGCACCACATCAACGCCCTCAATGGTGCCAACAAGTAACAATCATAGACATTACGCCCAGCCAGAATCGGGCAGCATGAGCTCCTAAAACAGCTCTTTTACAAAACGGACAGATTCTCATTTGGAAGGTCGGGTGAGATTCGGTGGTCCATTCGCTGATCCTGCTACCTCATAAATTCAGTTCAAGTATCTCCCCTTCTCGATATCCGTACTGGTCGAGAAGGGGTGCGACAATTTGCCACATTCACAAGATGGTTTTCCCTACCTACAATCAGATTCATCTGGTGAGAGATGACTCGTCTCGGGAAATGTTTAAAGAGCCAGAGAAGGCGGCAGTTAAGTTTTATCGATTAACCTTGATAAGGAGAGATGGGAATCTGACAACAGGGTCAGCTCCCCACATAAATGCCCATGAAAATCCCCAAAAGAATTGAATCGCTCATTGAAGAGGGTCTTGTTGATTCTGTCATTTGCCAGCTCATGAGTGGCAAAGAGGCCATGGTCTATGTGGTCCGATGCGGAGACTCTCTCCGCTGCGCGAAGGTTTATAAAGAGACCAACCAGAGGAGTTTTCATAAGAACACTGATTACACTGATGGTCGTAGGACGAAGAGTAGTCGACGTGGACGTTCCATCGAGAAGGGCAGCCGGCATGGGCGGAAAGAGCGGGAAGATGAGTGGCAAAGCGCCGAGGTAGATGCTCTCTACCGTCTGGCTCGCGGCGGCGTGCGTGTGCCACAGCCCTACGCATTCTTTGGGGGTGTGTTACTGATGGAACTCATAACCGATATGAATGGGGATGTTGCTCCAAAGATGCACGATTTGGAATTAACTGCGGAGCAGGCGCGCGAGTATCATCAGACTCTGATCCGCCAAGCGGTGAGGATGCTCTGCGCTGGGATTGTTCATGGCGACCTATCTCAATACAACGTTCTGATCGGGAATGAGGGGCCAGTGGTTATCGATCTGCCACAGGCGATTGACGCTGCCGGTAACAATAATGCGGGTAGCATGTTCAAGCGCGATATTGATAACCTGACGACCTACTTAGGTCGATTTGCGCCCGATCTTCGGCAGACCGATTATGGTTCTGAGATATGGTCTCTATACCAGAATGGTAGACTTCATCCGGAGACTGAGCTGACCGGTCAGCTTAAACGCAGCGAGAAGCCTGTTGATGTGGGGGATGTGATGAGGGTGGTTCATGTCATACTCAAGCGGGAGGCTGCCTTGCAGAGACACGCTTAGCAGTTCAGTTATTAGGTTCCTGTCTCGGTGTGTATTTGGGAGCGTCGGCAATCCTTGCCGACGCTCTGTTATCGAATTCCACCTAAAGCGCTAAGGTGGGTTTATGCTGCTCAAAGAATGATTTTAATGAGATATCCAATGCTGACAGATCGATACAAGATTATGACTTCCCGGTGCCAGAGAGCTCTTGCCTGTCTGTGTTTTTTATTTTTTACAGGGGCTGCAAGTGCAGGACACTTCGAAGATGCCGATGCTGCATACGAGAGGGGTGACTACCCTCAAGCTTTAAAGCTTTACAAGCCTTTAGCCCTGCAGGGGTTTGCAAATGCGCAGAATAATTTGGGTGAGATGTATGGAAGTGGGAAGGGCGTAAAACAGGACTACAAGGAGGCCCTCAAGTGGTACCGCTTGGCTTCTGAGCAGGGGCATTCGGAAGCGCAGAATCACCTCGGGTTGATGTACTACAAGGGTGAGGGCGTGTCAAAGGACTATGCTCTGGCACACATGTGGCTGAGCTTTAGCGCAGACGCCGGCTATCAAGAGGCGGCGAAGGGGCGTGACGCTGTGACAGGGCTAATGACGGCTCAGCAAGTAGCCGAATCCGAAAGACTTGCTGAAAGGTGTAAGGCTAAGCAACTCAAGAAGTGTAACTGAGTCTAGATCAGCCCAAGACTAAGTCCGTGACCGGGAAGGCGCCTGCCAGGTAGAGGCTGCGGACAGTCTGATTGCGGCCAATTCCCAGTTCCTAGTTCCCAAGACTATCTATATAGCTCTCTTTCCCCCTGAAGAAGGTATGGATTGTTAGGTATAGACACGCTTGTCAAGCCAGTGGGGTGCGACAATTTGCCACATTCCCAAGGTGAGTAATCTGAACTATGATCGCTCCAGAATCACTTATGGGGCGTTAGCATGTGGATTAAGAGTGTCGTATCTATTTTGTTTTTGGGTATCTCGATGACCGCGATTGCGGACCACGAGGATCCCTCTGCAGCAAATAACCAAACTACAAAACAGAAGCCAGCTAAGCCGACACTCGCGGTGGGTGTCACGATTGATGGTGATGGTCGGTTATGGTTGGCACGCGTGGAAAATCAGCGCCTACTGGTCTCGCACTCGCATGATGGGGGGGTCAGTTTCTCTAGTGCAGTGGTGGTCACTCCGGTCCCAGAAGAGATATCAACTGACGGTGAGAACCGACCCAAGATTGCCGTGGCACGTGATGGAACGGTACTCTTGAGCTGGACGCAAGTTCTGCCACAAAGACATTCAGGCAATATCCGCTTTTCCCGATCCACCGACTCGGGGAAGACATTCTCCTCTCCAATCACATTAAACGATGATGGCCGTATCACCGGTCATCGGTTCGATGCTCTGACGATTGATGGTTCCGGCAGGGTGGTAGTGGCATGGTTGGATGCGCGTGATCGTGATGCTGCGAGGGAGCGTGGGGAGAAGTTCTCTGGAACATCGATCTATACCGCGCGGTCTACTGATAATGGCGCAAGTTTCGGTGCTAACCAAAAATTCCAGCAAGGTACCTGCGAGTGTTGTCGGATTGCGCTCACCTGGACCAATGAAGGGCCGGTCGCGTTCTGGCGAAATATTTTCGGCGTCAATACGCGAGACTTCGCGATTGCCAATCTTGATCAGGGTGGATTACGTCGTGTCACGGATGATGATTGGCAGATCGACGCCTGTCCACATAATGGCGGCGCCATTGCGGTCGATGGAAAGGGTGTCATGCACCTGACCTGGTTCACCAATGGCAGCAAACGCCAGGGCCTATTTTACAAACGGATTGATGGAAAACGAGAGTCTCAGCCGATGGCTATCGGAAATCCAGCGACCCAGCCGAATCATGCATCGGTAGTGGCGGCAGGCAACACGGTCATCCTCACCTGGAGAGAGTTTGATGGGACTGCCTACTCGGTGCAAATGATGCGTTCAAAAGATGGCGGCAGTTCTTGGGCACAGCCGCTGCGTCTGATGACCTCCACCGGAGCAGCGGATTACCCCATACCGCTGACTGACGACAAGAGGATGTTAGTGGTATGGAATACCGCGGCAGAAGGGATGCGCATCGTGTCATTAGAGGAGAGGGATACTCACTAGTATCCGGTAAAGAAGCGGAGTCAGCGCTTCTGGAGTGTTTTCATGGGGCTCAGGGGCTATGTGTTCCAGTTGAAAGAAAAAAGTAACCGATAAACTTAGATCGGACACTTTTTAATGGAAAGATTATGAACATTAAAATAGCGCTAAGAGTTGGGACACAAAGAATCATACAGATCATGTTGGCAACCATTCTGTGTGGGCCATCTGCTTGGGCGACTGATACGCCGGCACTAGTCAAGAAACCGGTGGTAAAAAAAAGCGGGACTGTTGCCCAAGCAACTAAACCGATTAAGACTGAGATACAGCCGGCTGTACAGTCGGACAAGTCGATTCAATCCGAGCAAGCCAGCAATCCCATAGCGCCAAATCCAACAACCGTAACAGCCTCTGAAAAGGGAGTTCCGGTTGAAGTGGACTCTGAGGATAAAGTTAAATCTGCAGCAGATAATGCCCAGCCGATCGTGTTCAAGACCATGGTTATTCAGCAGAAGGTCGAGCGTGACACACGTTACACTTCGCCGATCGTGCGGATAACGCGAGATCAGATCGAGCTGCAAAATGCCCAGACCGTAGAAGAGGCGCTCAAGTTCATGCCCAGCTTACAAATTCGCCAACGTTTCCCAGGAGACCCCAATGGGGTAATGGCCATTCGTGGCTCGGATATGTTTTCAACGGGTCGTAATATGGTTTTTGTAGACGGGATGCCGATCCACAATTTTTTACAGGCCTCTTTCAATGGTGCTCCACGTTGGTCGCTCGTTGGTCCCAATGAAGTTGAAGCGATGGATGTTGTTTATGGTGGCTTTTCTGCGGAGTACAGCGGTAACTCTATAGGTGGCGTGATCAATATCACCACCCGCATGCCGCAAAAACGCGAGTTCTATACTGAGAGCTCCATCATGATTCAGCCCTACAACAATCCCTTTGGAGGTGATAAGCAAGTGTTGCTGGGCAACCGTGAATTTGCATCGTATGGCGACCGATTTAAAGACCGTTTATCGGTTCTGGCATCCTATAACCGTATAGAGAATCAGAGTCAGCCCATGACCTACTTAATAGACAACTCTGGGTTGGGTGGGATATCAACTCCAGATACCAGCACCGCAGTTACTGGCGCCTACTTCATCCCAGACACCCGGGGCACACCCAGCGCTATTTATGGGGATACTGGGGTTGAGAAACATCACAGCAGCTTATATAAAATCAAACTGGGTCTCGACATCACGCCGACCATGTTGGCATCTTTCACCTCGGCCTATGAAGTACGCACCAGCACGCAGACTCCACAGACCTATTTAACTAATGCCTCCGGGCAATCGTTTTATACGAATGGCACGCTTGGCGCTAAACAGGATGGATCAACATTTGATGTCAACAGCAAGAGTTTTGGTCTCAGCGAAAATCAACGTGAGACACTGCAGCTTGGGGGGGGGGTCAATGGAAAGATCAACTCAGATTCGAAGTGGACGCTTAATTCGAATGTAAGTTCGTTCAATGTTCTTAGAGATGATAGAGGTAACGCTTATTACGGCACCGGTCAGACGGGTGGCCCCGCGGCAGCACGAGTTCTCAATTCTGGCGCAGATGGTCAGATTCAAAACTTCAATAATTACAACTGGTTCAATGCTGATGCCAAGATCAGCACCAACGAACTATTTAACAACAAGAAACTGTCTCTTCTATATGGATATCACTATGATCAATATAATTTAGCCTTCCAGCAGATGAAAATGACGAATTACTCTGCAGGCATTGGTGCAGTTGACCCCGCAAAGAACAATGCCGGTCGAACCTCTACCCATGCCGGATTTGTGCAGGGTGCTTATAGATTCAGGCCGGGCTGGGACGTTACCGCTGGGGTTCGCTATGAGGATTGGTCGGCATCCAATGGTCTCGTCGGCAGCACAGTAGTGCCAGATCGAAATCTGACGGCAACTTCGCCTAAGGTTTCATTGGGATATGAGTCTGGAAACTGGAAGTATCGCTACTCGTTCGGACGTGCCCATCGTTTCCCGGTCATTGCTGAGCTGTTTCAATCGGTCGGAACTCCAACCGCAATAACCACGGCGAATGCCAACCTCAAACCAGAGAATGCAACCCAACATAACTGGTCGGTGGACTACCTCATACCCAGGGGCTTTATTCGCACCAGTGTTTTTCGCGACGAAATCGAGGATGCCATTCAAAGTGTGAAAACAGTCAATGGCGTCGTCACCAACACTGCATTTCAGAATATCGATAAAACCAGCACCACGGGAGTGGAGCTGATATTTCAGCAAAGCCGCGTGATGAAGTCAAAATTTGATTTTAGCGCTAACGGTACTTGGATGAACGTACAAGTAGACCGCCATCATAATACGATCGTCTACACTGATCCGACGGGCACGCCAGGAAATTTTGATCTGACGGGGAAGCAAATCATTCGACTGCCGCATTACCGTGCAAACTACTTTCTCACCTACAATGCCACCAATGTCTGGGACTTATCAATTGCCGGGCGTTTCATCTCGGACTCATTCACTGACCAAGATAACAAAGATTATAAGAATAATGTTTATGGCGCCGTCAGCGGATACCATTTTATGGACTTCAAGACTAACTACCGATTTAAAATAAAAGACACCGTTAATAGTAGAGTCTCAGCCGGAATCAATAATTTAACGGGAGAGCAAGCATGGATTGTTCATCCCTACCCTCAGCGTATGTTCTTTGCTGAAGTCGCATTCAGTTTTTAAACCCATCTTAACCGTAGTAATCTCGGGTATCGGTTAACAAATTCTGTTGGCCAAAACATGCGGTTTTATGCGGTTTTTAACTCGGTAAAATCCTATTGTGGAGTGCCGCGAAACCATGGGTTTTGTAACTCCGGAGGCCGATTCGGATAAGGGGTTGTTGGGGGCCACTTCACAAACAGTCCCGCAAAATTCCAGTTTTTCACCAAACCGGTCATGACGACCGCTCTCATTGAGTGGTCCTGCTCGTCTATACTAGAATTGTTTAGTAATCTCTATGCAAAGCTTCATTGCTGGAAACTATTCACCCAGAAGTGTAGTCTGTTGCCGTCTCCCATCTGAATGTCTCCATCGGGCCCCGTGAGGCAAAAAGTGCAACCATTTAAAATGCATCTACGGTTTAATTCAGGATTGATTTCGAGGGGATCATTGTTGACGGCCTGCTTAATATTCGGCGCCTGCACCTCTCTACCCAAGTCGGTCAGTGATATCCCGGTGGTTGAAATCGCCTACAGTCAGGCTAACCAGAGTACGAATAAAGGTGCATCAGTCCGATGGGGCGGATCCATCATTGAGGTGGAGAACGAGCAAGACGCGAGCCTAGTGCAAATACTGTTTTATCCTCTCGATTCTTACGGGCAACCTCAGCTCAATAAGGCGAGTGAGGGACGGTTTGTCATTAAGAGTCCAGAATTTTTGGATCCGGCGGTCTATGCCAAGGATAAGGAGGTCACGATCGTGGGGCTGCTTGCAGGTGATATCGAGCGCACCATCGGTAAGAGAGTTGTCCGGTTGCCGCTCATAACAGCTACGGCGATTCATCTGTGGCCGGCCAGCGAACGTGACGATTTTTACCGAAGAGGTTTTGGTGATTATCGGTTCAGTCCCTACTTTGGCTATCCGGGCTACCCGTTCTACGGGAGAGGTTACTACGGGCCTTACGGGTGGTAGTTTAGGCGGCTGCTCCCTCAAGGGGAGAGGGGTTGCTACTCTGGGGTGCTGGCGTAGAGAGCAGGTCGACCAGACGACTGAGAGACACATCAACCCCTACCCCCGGGCTGATGTGCTTATCAAGTGATAATCGCTGATCTAGGTTATAGCTAGATTTTGATCATTTGCTCTTGTCTGTTTTCTTCTTTGCCATCTCGCCCATCCCCATCTCAGACTTGTCGATAAATCCATCCTTGTTGGCATCCATATGTTCAAACATCACATCGTGATGCTTAGTAAATTCTTCCTTGCTGACCTTGCCATCCTTATTAAGGTCGGCCATGGTCACTCCGCAGGAGCCTTCACTGGTCTTCATTGCGCCGCACTTGCCCTCGCCGGCTTTCTTCGTTGCGTGATCATGAGCTCCTGCCACCATGTAGCCCCTGTCTAAAGACTGACTAACGAATGGACTATCAGCAGCAGAGGCAATGGGGGAAACGCTGAGGGTGGCAGCAAAGGCTGAACCCACGGCCAGAGAGAGAATAGATTTTTTATGAGTCATGGTGTGTCTCCTGTAGATGAAGAATGTTAGCTCCTAATGCATCGGAAACGCCGATGCTCGCTAGATACGGGAGACCGATGAATTAACTTCTCCTTCCTTTAAGATAGCAGACCAAAGCTCTGGGTGTTGTTTTCCTAAGAAGTTGTGTACAATTTTCGTGACCCTGGCTTAAATGTTCCGGCCAGGGAGATACACATGCTGCAATAGGGAGACTAGGGTTCCGGCTACCTTAATGGGTAAGTGTCTGGTCCGAGGGTCTCCGGCCTCGTCATGACGAGGCTCCACGGAGGGATAAAAGCCCGGGAGATAATGTACAGGTGATACATTGCCCTCTCGGAATTTAACCCGCTGAATATAGGAGCCCGTTGTGCACTTCTACTCTGTGTTTCTTGTCCGTATCAACTCGGTCTGTCTCGCGGCCGGGTGAGTGACAAAGATCATGCCAAATAAGCAAAGTCAGGAAATTCTTAACCCCACTTCAGATACGAATACTGCAGACAAGCTCGATCGCAGTCTGAGTATCTGGAATAACTTCACTTTTGGATTTGCGGTGGTCTCGCCGGTGGTGGGTCTATACGCCATCATCGGTGTTCAAACGGTGGTGACAGGAGGGGGTTGGTTCGCGGCACTGATAATCTGTCTGATGATGCAGATTCTGGTTGCGACCGTCTATGCGGAACTGTCCTCTCAATTTCCAATTGCGGGGGGTGCCTACAAGTGGGCACGTCAACTCGGAGGGGAGACGGCAGGTCTGTATGCGGGGGTCATCTATGTCAGTTCCGCGATCGCGATGCTGACCACGACCGCGTACACCGGCGGTATCTGGCTCGCCACTTTATTCGGTTCGGTGAGTGGGGGTGGGGTCATGATGGTGTTATGGGGGGCGGTCTTCTTGACGGTCTGCACACTCCTTAACCTAGCCCATGTCAGCGTCTTCAAGTTAGTAATTAATTTAGGTGTCTATGCAGAGGTGATTGGATCACTCGGTGTGGCGGTGGTGCTATTCTTTTTCTTCAGAGAGCATTCATTCTCAGAGCTGTTCCAGCATCTGGGGACGGGGACAGCACCCAGCCAGATGGCTGCCTTTCTGGCAGCACTTGCTATCGCAGGGTGGGCATTTATCGGTTTCGATGCCTGCTCCACCACCGCAGAAGAGACCCGCCACCCTCGTAGAATGGTCCCTCGAGCGATCTTCTTTTCACTGTGCACGGTCGGGGCAGTGGTGATCTTTAATTCCGCTGCACTGACACTGGCATTCGATCACGATACCCTGGTCAGGACCAGCGTCACATCAGACCCGATCACACCCCTGATTACTGATGCGATTGGCCCCTGGTTTGAAAAGCCCTTCCTCGCGATCGTTACGATCGCATTCCTCGCGTGCGGTGCATCAGTGGTCAAGTACGTTTCAAGGATCGTCTACTCGATGTCCCGTGAGGGCAATATGCCGGTCATGTTAAGCCATGTAACGGCCGATAAGCGTCCAAGGAATGCGGTCATCTGCACGGCGGTATTGGCTGGGCTGGGTCTGGTCTTCGGATTAGATGATGGTGCTGTCGCAACCGTAATCGCGTTCGGAACAGGGGGTCTGTACGCGATGTTTGCAATGACCACCGGGGTCGGTCTGTATGCCCGTCTAACGGGCCGATGGGACCCTTCCCTGGGAGATTTAAAGCTAGGTGTTTGGGGATTGGTAATTAATGGAATTGCTTTTATGTGGTCGGTATTTGAGTTCATTAATATCGCCTGGCCGAGGGAGTACATCGCACCACTCAATGCCCCTTGGTGGCAACTCTGGGCGGTGCCTCTAGTATTGGGCGGCATACTCGGTGCGACCACACTCTATATCTTAATCAGTCGTCATCCTTCCCCTGTTGATAGGGAAAAGAGATAGTCATGTTCAAGAAAGTACTAATCGCAAACCGAGGGGCGATCGCGTGTCGCATCATCCGAACCCTACGGTGCATGGGTGTTCCAAGTGTCGCGGTCTATACCGATGCCGATTCAGGATCTCGTCATGTGACTGATGCGGATGAGTCGTATTGCATCGGGAGCGGGGTCGCGTCGACGAGTTATCTTGATGCAGACAAGATCCTGCAGGTTGCAAGGCAGTCCGGTGCAGAGGCCATTCATCCTGGTTATGGTTTTTTAAGTGAACAAGCTCATTTTGCTGAGAGGTGTTCCGATCAGGGGATCTACTTCATTGGGCCCACTCCCCTGCTGATGCGGACCTTTGGTCTTAAGCACAGTGCGAGAGAACTGGCCCTACAGAATCAGGTACCTCTGTTACCCGGGAGCGGGCTACTGAATGACCTTGAACAGGCATTACGAGAGGCATCCCGGATCGGTTACCCGGTCATGCTAAAGAGCACCGGGGGAGGGGGTGGGATCGGGATGCGTCTGTGCTGGAATCGGGATGATCTGGAAGGGTCCTACGATTCTGTGAAGCATCTCGCGCAGAATAACTTCCGTGATGGGGGGCTCTTCCTAGAGAGGTATGTGGATGGGGCTCGGCATATCGAGGTACAGATCTTTGGAGATGGTCTGGGCGGAGTGATTGCGCTGGGTGAGAGGGACTGCTCGTTACAACGTCGTAACCAAAAAGTGATCGAGGAAACGCCCGCCCCCAATCTTGACCCGCATCTGCGTCATTTGATGATGGAGTCTGCGATTCGATTGGGTCGAGCGGTGAATTATCAGTCCGCCGGAACGGTGGAATACATCCTTGATACAAATCTCGGTGAGTTTTATTTTCTGGAGATGAATACCCGTCTACAGGTCGAGCATGGAGTGACCGAGCAGGTGACTGGGATTGATTTGGTGGAGTGGATGGTCAGACTCTCTGCAGGAGATCTGCCACCGCTCGACTCGTTTAACATCAGACCGATCGGTACCGCGATCCAGGCCCGAATCTATGCTGAGAATCCGGCCAAGGATTTTCAGCCATGCTGCGGAGTGATGACCGAGGCGAGATTTCCATCATCGGTCCGTGTCGAGACCTGGATAGACCGGGGGATCGAGATCTCGCCGTTTTATGATCCTCTATTAGCGAAGATCATTGCTCATGGACCGGACCGAGAGCGCGCCATTGATAAATTATTGGCCGCGTTAGAGGGCACAGAGATTGCCGGTATTGAGACCAATCTGGATTATCTGAAGAGGGTGATACACAGCAATCTGTTTCGTAGTGGCAATCACAGTACAAGCTCATTGAGCACCTTCCCGTATCGAACGAACACCATCGAGGTGATTGAGCCCGGGGTGCAGACGACGGTACAAGATTATCCGGGGAGGATGGGCTACTGGAGTGTTGGCGTGCCCCCATCGGGACCGATGGATGGACTGGCATTCCGACTGGCTAACCGTCTGGTTAATAATTCACAAAATGATGCCGGGATCGAGATTACGCTCATCGGTCCTGTGCTGCGTTTCAATTGCGATAGCCTGATCGCCGTGACCGGTGCCCCGACCGATCTGAGGGTCGATGGTGATCCATTGCCGCAGTGGCAGTCTCATCTGGTTAAGGCGGGTTCATTACTTCATATCGGACGGGTTGAGGGTGCCGGTTGCAGGTCCTATCTCGCGGTGAGGGGAGGGTTTCAGGTGCCAGACTATCTGGGCAGTAAGTCCACTTTTACGCTCGGCCAGTTTGGAGGACATGCCGGACGGGCACTGATGACGGGGGATGTGCTGCATATCACAGCGTCTCACAACCATACACGGACCATTCTCCCGAGGCACTTGATCCCGATCTATACCACGAGCTGGGTGATCGGGGTTTTGTATGGCCCTCATGGCGCGCCTGATTTTTTTACTGAATCGGATATCCGGAATTTTTTTGAAGCAACCTGGAAGGTTCATCACAATTCAAGTCGTACCGGGGTCCGGCTATTGGGTCCAAGACCGGAATGGGCTCGGACCGATGGGGGTGAGGCTGGTCTTCATCCATCCAACATTCACGATAATGCCTACTCCATCGGCGCAGTTGATTTCACCGGCGATATGCCGGTGATACTGGGCCCGGACGGGCCGAGCCTGGGTGGGTTTGTTTGTCCGGCCAGTGTCGCTGCTGCAGAACTGTGGAAGATCGGTCAACTGAAGCCTGGGGATAGTGTGAGATTTCATCCGATGACGGCGGATCAGGCGCTGTCCTTGGAGAGGTTGCAAGATAAGACCATCCATCATCTTCGACTCCCCAGCATTATTCCCGAACAACCCAATGAGAGGTTACTTGAGAGCCCGATACTGCACTCCATTCCAAAGAGCCCACATCAGTTTCAGGTTCTGTATCGACAGTCAGGGGATAAGAATCTGCTGATCGAGTACGGACCTCCGGTTCTTGATTTAAACCTACGATTTCGGGTCCATGCTCTGATGGAGTGGCTGCAACGAGCGATCGATGCAGGGCGCCTCACGGGGGTCTTGGATCTGACCCCGGGGATTCGATCCCTACAAGTTCATTTCGATTCTCGTGTTCTGTCGAGAGATCGTTTGATGTCTCTTCTTGTTGCGGCGGAAGAGGAGCTTCCCAAGTCGGAAGAGGTTGAGGTGAAGAGTCGTATCGTGCACTTACCATTATCGTGGGACGATCCATCGACTCGGATCGCGATCGATAAGTACACTCAGTCGGTTCGTAAGAATGCCCCCTGGTGCCCGAGCAATATCGAGTTCATACGCCGCATCAATGGTCTGGATAGTATCGATGATGTCAGGAGAATCTTGTTCGAGGCGAGTTATCTTGTGATGGGGTTGGGTGATGTGTATCTCGGCGCGCCAGTCGCCACCCCCCTAGACCCACGTCACCGTCTGGTCACAACCAAGTACAACCCAGCGCGAACCTGGACTCCAGAGAATGCGGTCGGGATCGGAGGGGCTTATTTGTGCGTGTATGGGATGGAGGGTCCTGGAGGGTATCAGTTCGTGGGTCGTACTGTGCAGATGTGGAACAGATACCGACAGACGGCAGACTTTAAAGAGGGTAACCCTTGGTTGCTGCGTTTCTTTGACCAGATCCGTTTCTATCCAGTGAGCGAGAGCGAGTTGACTGAGCTACGCAAAGACTTCGTCACGGGGCGGTTTAAGTTGAGGGTGGAAGAGACCACCTTCAATCTCAATCGGTACAACGATTTTCTGAAAGAGAATGCAGATTCAATCAGCGCCTTCAAGAGTTGCCAGCAGGTCGCCTTCGAGGAGGAGCGTGATCGGTGGGGGGATGATGGTCAATCGGAGTGCCTGAGTGAGGAGATGATTGATGCTGCAGATACGGGTAGCGAGATAGACCTCCCGAAAGGGGCGTATGCAATCAGCGCGCACGTGACCGGCACGGTCTGGAAGTTACTGGTCAAGAAGGGTCAGGATGTCCTGAGAGGGGCTCCTCTCATGATCATCGAATCCATGAAGATGGAGATTACGCTTGATGCGCCGGTCAGTGGGAAAGTGAGTCAGATATGCTGCCGGGAGAGTGAGTATGTATCCTCCGGTCAGATGGTGATCGTGATTCAGATGACTTAGTCTGCCCTCGTCTATCTCAGAAGATTACCAAACTGTGGGTCGGTCACAGCCTTCTTGATCAGGTCTTGAACGGCAGGGGTCAGTGCACGGGCGGTACGATCGCAGGCGACATGCGGGTCGAGGCTGCTCTCGAACTCGTACCTGTTCGCGACCTTTATGGACTTTCCATTGCCAGAGTTAAGCGATAGAGAGAGGTCCCACCACCCGCTCGCAAGTAGCCCCCGATGCCCGGATGAGAAGTTAATCTCTGTGAGGCTTCCTACAAAAGACACCCCGCTATCAGAGTAGATATTGGCAGTTTTTAGCTCGTCATTGAACGCCTTTTGGACATACTGAGCGATGCTCATCCCATCGGGCCCTAGGATTTTCCCGGCGATTAACCGGCAGCTTCCGCTGTAGTGAACGGGTGTCAGCATGGCCGTGACCCGGGCCTGACTTCCGGCGTATTTTTTCAGGGCCTGTTGATTATCAACCAGAGTCGAGTAACGTCCCGGGGTGATGGTGATGCAACCCGCCAGAAGGGCAATGCCGGTGAGCGCAATGATTTGTCTCATGAAGAGTCCGTTCTGTACGGTGGAGGGGGTATTGTGGAATGGATTATTCATAGGATAAGCAGAGTCGGCACGAATAAAGGGTTTTCCAGATTGCAGATCCGACCCAGGTCCGTATCACACCTGTTAATGGCCGGTAGACTATCCAAATTCACCCTGATATACAAGGCCTTTCCTGCATTCAGGCCTTTCCTGCATTCAGCTAGATCCGGATCTCTCGGAGCCAGTACCGTTAAGGCATCTAGATACGATGTCCGGTGTGGGTTTGATTATGCATTAGCGATAATTAGTTCTATGGTTAATGGAGTACCCGCCCGAAGGAGTCTGTCATGTCGCCACAAGAGGATCTGTTCCCGCACCAGGATATATTGGCGAAGCTACACGAGAGCCTACCCCTGTCGGATAAGTTGCGTTTTCTGCATCAAATCATTCGTGAGGATTTCCCCTTCATTGATCGTCTGTCGATCGCTTTGTTTGATGAAAAGACCAATATGCTCAAGACTTATACCCATAGCACTGAGGGCGTTAGTCCACTAGTTGCGTACGAGGTGCCGCTCGGGAATGCCTCGTCACTGAGAGAGATCATGCACCGCCGACGGCCGCGCGTAGTGCAGGATCTGTCCATCTTCGCGCAGGGTCTCCAAGAGCATACCAAGCGGGTTGCAACCACAGGTTATCAGGCCAGTTACACGATGCCCCTCTACCAGAGCGATACCTTTATCGGATTCCTCTTCTTTAATTCGTTCAAGCCGAATGCTTTTGTACCAGAATCATTACGTCAGATTGACATCTATGGACATCTCATCGCTCTGATGGTCATTAACGAATTGACCGCGATTCGGACTCTTTTGGCCGCGGTTCAGGCGGCACGCAACATGACCCACTACCGGGATATAGAGACCGGATCACATATCGACCGGACCGCTCACTATGCTCGACTCATCGCTCGTGAATTGGCCCCAAGCTATCATCTCAATGACGAACAGATTGAGCATATCTTCTTATTCTCGCCGCTTCACGATATTGGCAAGATTGGTATTCCAGACAGTGTCCTTCGAAAGCCGGGTAGGCTTGATGAGGAAGAGCTCAAGGTGATGAAGACTCACCCACAAAAGGGACGGGAGATCATTGATGTCATTCTCGAAGGATTCAGTCTGGGTACATTCGGTCATGTCGGGATCATGCGTAATATCGCCGAGTATCATCATGAAGCGATCGATGGAAGTGGCTATCCAAAGGGCTTAAAGGGGGATGAGATTCCGATCGAGGCCCGTATCAGTGCCGTTGCCGATATATTCGACGCACTGACCTCGAGACGCACCTACAAGGAGGCGTGGAGTAATGAGGAGGCATTCGACATGCTTCGCCGTCTGGCCGATTCCAAGTTGGATCGTGATTGTGTTGATGCCATGCTTAAGAATATCGATAAGGTTCAGGAGATTCAGCAACGGTTCCGTGACGAGGGATTGGTTTAAACTTTAGTCGAGTGTCTGACCCCCTGTTCCGGGCCCGGAGCAGGTTGTAATCTTCCCCCCGCATAACCCCCTCGATCGAGGGTATCTCAATTAAAGTTGAAGTCTGCATACAACCTGCTACCGGTGGTAACATCTGCAATGTTATATCTCCCTAAAGAGTACTGAGGGGGGAACTTTATGGATTTACGGGAGCCTCGATTGGTATCGAGGGTTAAGTCACTTTGAAAGCACTAGTCACCGGGGCAAATGGTTTCCTTGGATCAGCGGTCACGCGTTGTTTGCTCGCTGATGGCCACGAGGTACGCTGCCTGGTCAGACCGGGGAGCAACCGGCTTAATCTTAATAAGTTAGCGGTTGAAATTTCCGAGGGTGATCTGCGTGATACCCCATCCTTGCAGCGAGCCGTGATGGGTTGTGACAGTCTATTTCATGTCGCTGCAGATTATCGCTTTTGGATACCGGATCCAGAGACTATGTATGACATCAATGTCGGGGGAACGAGGGCCCTGATAATGGCTGCTGCAGAGGCAGGCATGAGCAGGATGGTATATACCAGCAGCGTTGCGACACTCGGACTCAATTCGGATGGAACACCTTCCAATGAAGAGACCCCCTCCAGCCTTGCCAGCATGACCGGCCACTATAAGCGGTCCAAGTATCTGGCAGAGGAACTGGTTCAGCAGTTGACTGATGAGCACAATCTGCCTCTAGTGATTGTCAACCCCAGTACCCCTGTCGGGCCTCGTGATGTCAAGCCCACTCCGACCGGGCAAATGGTCTTGGATACCCTGTGCGGGAGGATGCCGGCCTATATAAATACCGGCCTGAATATTGCTCATGTCGATGATATTGCACGGGGTCACCTCTCTGCACATGCCCGTGGCAAGGCGGGAGAGCGGTATATCTTGGGGGGTGAGAATATGACCCTACTGAAAATACTACGGGCCATCGATGAAATTAGGGGCAAGAAGGTAAAAAGACTGAACCTTCCTGTAAATCTTGTCTTGCCCATGGCATGGATGATGGAGAGGGTGGCAACCTTTTCGGGTAATGAGCCGCGTGCGACGGTCGATAGTGTGAAGATGGCGAAGAAGATGATGTTCTTCTCCAGTGAGAAAGCGAAGCTCGAGCTGGGCTATCAGTACCGGCCCGTAGTGGAAGCATTTGTGGATGCGGTATCCTGGTTTCAGGAGAATGGCTACTGCGAAGACGCTTCGGTCCGATCACTGCAGGCGTAGACTCCGCTTGCGGTGTCGAGGTCAACGCAGTTTTAAATAATCCTCATCGGTGATCTTGGTCCATACCCGAGCCTTGGCAAGGAATGCCTTCTGACTCTCGATCACTTCTCTCGCCTCTGGTGACTTGGCAGAAAACTCGGTGAGTAGCTCATCATTGGCCTTTCTGAAAGCATCAAGAACATCCTTTGGGAAGGTCCGAACCTTGACCTTGCCCTCTTTTTGCATCTTCTCCCACGCTAGGGTATTACGGTAAAAGGACTCTGACAGCATATCGAGAGAGGTCTCTTTGGCAGCGACCGCGATGATGGTCTTAAGATCATCCGGTAGCGCGTCGAATTTTTTCTTGTTGATGAAGACATGAAGCTCTGCCCCGGGTTCATGCCAACCGGTGTAGTAGTAAGGTGCGATCTGATGGAATCCCATCTTCTCGTCATTGGCCGGGCCAATCCATTCCACTGCATCGATTGTGCCTCGTTCCAGAGCGGTGTATAGCTCTCCGGGGGGGATGCTGGTGGGCTTCATTCCGACCTTCTCAACGACCTCTCCGGCATGACCGGGGATGCGCATCTTCAGCCCACTCAGATCTTTTAGAGAGTTGATCTCCTTCCTGAACCATCCCCCCATCTGGATATGGGTATTCCCGCCCGGGAAGGCGACAATATTGTGCTTAGCATAGATCTTGTTCAGCATCTCTAGTCCGCCGCTGTAGTAGTACCAGGCATTCATCTCGGTCGGGGTCATTCCGAACGGGGTGGCAGTAAAGAAAGTGGCTGCAGGGTCCTTCCCCTTATAGTAGTAAGAGGAGGTATGGCCCATCTCATAAGAGCCTGTCCTGACCATGTCAAAAATACCCAGAGGTGCTTTATGCTTTCCGGGTGCATCGATGGTGATGGTCATTCGACCGGCCGACATCTTCCCGACATTATCGGCAAACCGCTGTGCAGCATTGTGCAGCATCGGCGTTCCCTCGGGCCATGACATCGCGAGCCTCCATTTATAGGGAGCTTGGGCTGAGGCATCTTGTGGTGCCATCGGTAAAGCGAGGATGATGGTAGCGATTAAGCCGGGTAAAAATTTCATTGAGTTCTCCGTGAGTTCTGTCTTGCCTTGGAACTAGCCCAATCCACTGCGGTCAGGTATTCACCCAAAGGGCGAAATCATGCCGGGAAAGGCAACCAGCAGGGCCAGCACCAGTAGTTGCAGAAAGATAAATGGGATCACTCCCCGATAAATATCTGTGGTCTTGACCTCGGCAGGCGCTACCCCGCGCAGATAGAATAACGCAAAGCCGAATGGTGGCGTGAGAAAAGAAGTCTGTAAGTTAATCGCGATCAAGATCCCGAACCATAACGGGTCTATGCCGAGTGTGACCAGTATCGGTGCGATCATGGGGACAAAGATATAGGCGATCTCGACAAAGTCGATAAAGAACCCCAGTAGGAATATCGCCAGCATAGATAGCACAATGAACCCCCACTTTCCTCCCGGGAGGTGTTGAATCATCTCCTCCACCGCAGCATCTCCGCCGGTATAGGTAAATACCATCGAGAAGAAAGTGGCCCCCGCGAGGATGGTGAATACCATGGCACTAATCTTGGTCGTCTCCATCGCAACCTGGTGGAGCATGGTAAATCTAAAGTTTCCACCAGCCAGTGCCAGTACCACCGCACCCACCGCACCCATAGCAGCTGACTCGGTCGGTGTTGCAATGCCTGCGAATACCGTTCCCAGCACAATTAATACCAATGCAAGTGCAGGAACGATCGCCTTGAATGCGACCCAGTACTGGACTGAGAGGGGGGCATCGTTACTGGGCATGGCGGGTGCTGCATCCTTTCTGATGGATGCGAGTGCCAGGACGTAGATAATATAAAATGCGACCAGTAACAGCCCCGGGATGAGTGCTGCTCGGTAAAGATCTCCCACCGGTTGCTGTAGCACATCCCCCAGGATAATGAGGATGATGGATGGAGGAATGATCTGACCCAGGGTGCCCGATGCGCAGATCACGCCACTGGCTAATCTCTTATCGTAATTGTATTTGAGCATGACCGGTAGCGCGATCAGGCCCATCGTTACGACCGATGCGCCGACTACGCCGGTAGAGGCTGCCAGTACCATACCGACCAGCACAGTCGATGCTGCCAGACCGCCCCGAACGCGGCCGAATAGCAAGCCCATCGACTCTAGCATTTTTTCAGCGATACCTGATCTCTCGAGTATCAGTCCCATAAAAATAAATAGTGGAACCGCCATCAGAGTGGAATTAGTCATGATCGAGTGCATGCGCTCAGCGACGAGCTGGAAGAGTTGCAGTCCCTCTGCATATAGTCCAAAAATGAGGGCCACACCCCCGAAGGTGAATGCCACCGGAAATCCTAGTGACAGCAGCACAAGGCAAGAGAGGAACATGGCCAATCCGATCATGACCCCTCTCGCCCGGTATTATTTTCACGCTCGTTCCCGCACAGCAGTCGTGCATTGCGTGAGATCACGGATAGAGACTGCATGAGAACAAGCGTGTACCCAATCGGTAGTAGCGCCTTGAAGGCGAACCGATAGGGGAGCCCCCCCGGATCGACCGATACCTCTTGTATCTGATACGAGTAACTCACAAAATCGTAAGAGCTGTAGAGGATCAGGGTGCACATGGGGATGACAAATAGGACCGTGCCGAGAATATCCACTACCGCTTTTGTGCGGGGGCTCATGCGTCCATAAAATACATCCACACGTACATTGGCATCCTCACGCATGGTGTAGGAAGCTCCCAGCAGAAACATCGCTGCAAAGAGATGCCATTCCATCTCCTGCATGGCGATGGATCCTGACGCAAAGGCATACCTTGCAACAACATCGATGAATACCACGAGGATCATGAGAACGCATAGCCAGCCAGCCAACCAACCGGATATTCCTGACAGTCGGTTGATGACTTGCTCAAATTTACGCAGGAGATTCATCTGAGGGGATACTGGATGGGGTGATGAGGGTTGTCTGAGGTGAGTATGAAGATCTCCCCGCACCCTGAATGACTGTCTGGGTTTATTAAGTGGATCTCTTAGCCGCCGGCAACAGTCATCCGGTCTACCAGTAGGGATCCACACTGTTTGGACCCTTGTACTAGGGTATCGTTACCCATCGCACAGATGCCGGGCAGCATATCCTTCAGGTTTCCTGCGATGGTGATCTCCTCGACCGCATGCTGGATCTCGCCACCCTCAACCCAGTAGCCCGCAGCACCCCTGGAATAATCTCCTGTGACAGAGTTCACCCCCTGACCGAGTAGTTCAGTTACCAGTAGTCCCCTGCCCATCTTCTTGAGGAGCTCTGAGAATGAGACCGGAGCACCGTTATCTATGATCAGATTATGATTTCCGCCCGCATTTCCGGTGGTTTTCAGTCCAAGCTTACGGGCGGAGTAACTGCCGAGGAAGTAACCCTGAACTACACCATTCTCGACCACCTTCCGATCGACCGTGGTAACACCCTCATTGTCGAATGCGCCGCTTGCTAGGCCTTTCTTGAGATGGGGTTTTTCTTGGATCTGGATATCCGGCGCAAATACCTGTTTACCGACACTGTCCATAAGGAATGATGATTTCCGGTAAAGGCTCCCCCCACTGATGGCCCCCACAAAGTGTCCTATCA
>Ga0209553_1000295_pt1 | contig 26281 bp, 25 predicted proteins | sample LauGreFBDMM110DN_2_FD_188217 | JGI IMG/M metagenome (GOLD analysis project Ga0209553, IMG submission 188217) | Freshwater lake microbial communities from Lake Michigan, USA - Fa13.BD.MM110.DN (SPAdes) (version 2) | ecosystem: Environmental > Aquatic > Freshwater > Lake | place: Lake Michigan...
AATCAGGCTCGACGCGACCGGCGCGCACGGCTTCGCGGACAAGATCGCCCGCCATCCAATCCAGCAGCAGTCCGGCGGCGATGGCCACGCCGATCAGTGCGATCAGATAGGCCGCGAGCAATCGTCCGCCCAACAGGCGCGCGATGACCGGCAGCGTCGCCATACTGGTTGCGGGGCCGCACAACAAATAGACCAAGGCCGCGCCCGGCGAGAGGCCGGTGGCGATCAACCCGGCGCCGATGGGGGCCGACATGCTGGCGCATGTGTACAGCGGCACCGAGATCAAAATCATCATCAACATCGGCACGATGCCGCCGCCAAGCCCCACATCGACGAAGAAGTTTTCAGGCAACAGCCCAAGCATGACGCCAGTCAGCACCAGGCCAAAGGTGAGCCAGAAAGCAATCTCGTCGATCAATTCGACAAAGCCGTAGTGAAGCACGACCGACGCCTTCGACACGCCGGTATCGGGCCGGGCTTCGGGCTGGGCGTTCTCATGATGATGGTGATCATGATCGTGGGCGTGATCGTGTTGGTGGCTGTCATGCCCGTCGGCCGCGAGTGCCTCACCCGTGGCCACATCTTCGTTCCGATCCCGAAACAAGATGGTGAGCATACCGGCTGAAATCGCCGTGATGACGCCGACAATCGGCCGGTAGATGGCCATCACCGGCCCCATCAAGCCGTAAGTGATGGCGACGTTTTCCGCGTCGGTCTCGGGAACGGAAATCAGGAACGATGCGATGGCGGCCTTGCTCGCCCCCTTGCGGCGCAGCGCCATGGCCGTCGGCAAAACGCTGCATGAGCACAGCGGCACCGGTGCGCCGAGTATGGCCGCCCAAACGACGCTGCGAAGATTGTTGCCGCCCATGTACCGGACGATGAAGTCGCTCGGGATAAAGGCATGCAGCAGCCCCGCCACCAGGCAGCCGAGCATTATGAACGGCGCGCTGTCGTAAAAGATCAAGCCCGTTTGCACCGCGATAGACGAGATCGCGGCCCAAATAGCGGGAGCATACGCTGCGATGAAATCAGTCATGTCGACGGCTCGACCGTTGAGAGCACAATTTGAGAATCCCGCCGCTTTTGCCGGCGGCCATTATAACCAGATTTCGGCGCCCTTTCATCCCGCCTCCCCCTCAGGTGCGTGCGTGCCCGGGCCCAGTCGCCACGATACCGGCATGTTACAGACCGGACAGAAATTATATCTTTGCAGGGGTTGGATGGAAACCTATAACATGCCTATAAATATACAGAAACGCGTCGTCGCCGAAACCTGAAAATAGAGGGTACATTGATCAAACATCGTCTCGCAGTCGGTTCGCTGTTATGCCTGCTTATTGCGTCCGTGCCTGGTCTCCGGGCGCAGGAACCAGCTTCCATATTCATCACACTCGGCACGCAAGCTGGACCAGGTGCGGATAAGTTGCGATCACAGCCCGCGAGCCTGCTGATCGCCGGTGACCAAATAATTTTGATAGATGCCGGCGACGGCGCCGCCGAGCAGCTCGCAAAGGTTGACGTGCCATTGGCGAAGATCCGAACCATCCTGATTTCGCACACTCATTTCGACCACATCGGCGGCTTGTTTGCATTGCTTGGGATGCGTTATCAGACGCAGACCTCCGAACGACTGACGATTTACGGGCCGCCCGGTATCAAGCGCGTGGTCGAGGGCCTGATCGAGGCGATGCGTGCGTCGGTGGTGGCCAAGGCCAACATGCGCGGCGGCAAACCCGATGACACCATTGACATCCGCGAGATCGGCGACGGTTCAACCGTGTCGCTGGGCCCCATCCGGATCACCGTGGCGGAAAACAGCCACTACAGCGCCACGTTCGACGCGGGCGAATCGACCGAGCGATCCTTGTCCTATCGCTTTGCGCTTGCCGATCGCACGATCGTATACACCGGCGACACCGGCCCGAGCGAGAACGTCGAGCGGCTCGCCGCCGGCGTCGACCTTCTGGTCAGCGAGGTCGTCGATCCCGCGGCGGCGATGGCAAGGATCGAAGAGAAGAGTGGCGGCGGTGTGGCATTCATGCTGCTGAAACCGGTGCTCGCCCGGCACATGGCGCAGGAACACCTGTCGCCGGAAAACGTCGGCCGGTTGGCGGCGAAGGCGGGCGTCAAGAGGCTGGTCTTGACGCATATCCAGATCGGCCAAGATGGCTTCGACGAAGCGCTCGCGGCCATCAAGGCCCATTACAAGGGGCCGGTGGTATTCGCGGAGGATCTCGGCAGGTATTGAGCCTTTTTCTGCCTCAGTCTGGCGCCGCGCAACGATCGCGATCTCACCAAACTCAAAGAGCTCTCTGATCCGGGAGCAGTTCATTACAAGCGGCTTGATCACGGATAGATTCGGCCATCCCCATCATCAAGACGGAGCCTGCCATGCCCGAAACAACCCGCCGCACCGCCATGACAATCGCCGCCGCCGCCGCAACGGCCGCCGCAACAGGCGCCAGGGCCGCCGATCCCAAGACCGTCCTGGTGACCGGCGCCAACCGCGGGCTGGGCCTTGAGTTCGTCAAGCAGTATGCGGCGTTGGGATGGCACGTTATCGCCACGACACGGAAACCGTCGGACGCCGAGGCGCTGAATAAGGTCGCCGCGGCGCATAAGGGTGTGACGGTCGAGACACTGGATGTGAGCAAGCACGACACCATCGACGCGCTAGCGGCGAAGTACAAAGGCAAACCTCTCGATCTCCTGATCAACAACGCCGGCATCACCAGCGACTTTTTGCAGCCCAAGCCGCAGAGCTTTGGCACCCTTGAGCATGGGCAAGCCGCCGACTTCCTCAACACCAACACGCTCGGCGCGCTGAAAGTTACTGAGGCTTTCTACGACAACGTGAAAGCGGGCCAAGGCAAGAAGATCGTCGCCGTGACGTCGCTGGCGGGATCCTTCGGCGCCAAGTTCGGCGGCATTCCCGGCGGCTACTGGTACAAGATCAGCAAGGCGGCGCTGAACGCCGCCATGGTGAATGTGTCGATGGACGCCAAGAAGGACGGCATCATTGTCGCCCTACTGTCGCCCGGCAGCGTCCGCGTCGAGAAAATCGCCAACGCGCGTTTTCCGGGCATGATCGAAACACCCGAGAGCATCTCGGGGATGATCGGCGTGATCGACAAATTGACCATGGACGACGCCGGCACCATCATCCGCTACAACGGCGAAAAGCAGCCCCTATAACCGACACGCTCGACGAGCTGATGGCAAGCATCAGCCGGCGGCGCGGTTACGCTGGCCGCCGCGTCGCAAGCCTGGGCCGAAAAAGACTACCCTGACCGCATGACACTCAAAGCATCCTGACACCGGGGACAAAATATGATCTTTTCAAGCTTGATCGAGTCCGTGACTAGTCGCCGCCATCTGATCCAGTCCGTGGCCGGCGCGCCGATGCTGGCTGCCGGGATGGCCAGCCTTCCTGGAGGCAGCGCCAAGGCTGCCGCGCGCCAGACCATCGACTTCAAGGATCCGGCACAGAATTTGAAAGCGTTCATCAAACTGACCGCGGATCTGGATCCCACCAAGGAATCGGTCGGATGGTTCGGCGGTACGATCTACGGCACTCGCGGCGTGGAAGCCCTGAAGCCGCTGGTCGGCGTTTCAGGTGTCGGCATGATTCGGGTGAAGCCCATGGGCGACAATGTCTATCGGGTGTTCAATCGCGAATTCGCCGCCTACACCGATCCCAAGACTGGCGAGATCATCGAAAGCTGGAAGAATCCCTACACCGAGGAAACCGTCGACGTCATCCCGATCAAGAATATGAAAATGAGCGCGCAGATCTCGCCTATCATCGAGCAGGACTTCGACGGCCATAAGGTCAAGTTTCCGTTCTCGCCGCCCTGGATCACACAGAACGACAAAGCCTTTCAACTGTTCGAAATGCACACGGCATTCCCGAACCCGATGAAGCCCGACGTATGGCCGCGCGAATCCGCCGGACCGATCAATCGCACCAGCGAGATGTTCCAGCGCATGTGCTCGCTCGCCGATCTTGAGAATCCCGACTTGAGCGCCGCCGATTACGTTGGAACCTGGACCAGGGTCGGGCCATGGCTGCCCTGGATGCTGATGGGTCAGGCGGAAGGGCATGTCACTTACCGCAGTTTCATGAACCGCGCCGGCAAGGTCACGAACCTTCCTCCGGCGCTGCTGGCGTACATGGAAAAGAAGTACCCTGAGTTTCTGAAGGCGCCGGGTGACGAAGTCTGGGGCACGCCCAACGACAGTTCGTTGGCGGTCTACATGTCGCAGAATAAGCCGAAGCCCGCCAAGCCGGGATGAGCCTGCTTGCTGGCGCCGTCCTCGCGGTTTACGTCGGCGTCCTTGCTTTCAACATCTTCGGCCTGATTGCCGTGCCCGCGACGAGAAGCGTCTGCTGCGTTTGAGGGGACGACGTTGACGAATTGGGGTTGTGTCAACCGCTGATACACGTCGCAAGCACGTGAGTGCTTGGAAGAGCTTATTCCCCAGACGTTTGAAAGCCAGTATTCAGAAACCACCCGCAGCATTGACAGTTTAATAGGAACTTAGGCGGAGCCAATCCGTGACAAGATCATGCACGTGGTGATCATTTTAGAAACAGACAGTCTATTTTGCCTCGCAGGCAATCAGCCCGCCGACAGGCACGACGTACTCCCAACCATCGCGCCGCGACATACGGATCGTGCCTGTAGGAATAACCGCACCACGACCTAGCCCAGAGCGTTGCTCGAACTCGATGTTGACCTGCAAGAACAAACCGCGCCAAACGTATGACTGTTGGGCGTTGTATCCCATGACGATGCGACCGTCGCCCGAGACCCGTGGAACGTTCTGTTCTCGCCCGTTCAGCATAACCATGGCGCCATTATCAACCGCCTTGCTGAACATGACTAATTTGCGCTCAGATGTCCTTGTCCACAGAAACATGCCGCATTCGCCCGCTCGCAACCGCTGCGGCGCCAACTCACTAAGCGTTTCCTCTAAATCGGTTTCAACTGTCGCAGTAGCTGTAGAAACAGGTGTTATAACTGAGCTTAGCGATTCGCATGACGCCAGCAGTAGCGCCGCGCAGACCGCCAGAAACGCTCGTGATGTAGCGCATTGCTGTATCATTCAATCCCATCGTCCTTCCTGCTTAAGCACCAAAGTTCCGCCCTCGCGGTAGAAACCAAACTGTGGAAGCAACTGTGTCATGACCGGGTCGAGTGTGTCGACATCCACCCGCACATCGAACTTGTGATCCGGCTTGACCTGCATAAGTAGTCTGACGTCTTGGGCCGCATCACCCCCCGACAGGGGTAATATCAAGACTCCGTCATCGCAGCGAATCTCACCGGTCAGCGCGGGGCCGCTCCAGGCTAGGCCCGCGAGGCTATGCGTCAGCGCGTCAGTATGTAGTCGCCCTTTGCCAAGCTTGCAGCCGCCAGCGCCGAACTCGATTTCAGTCAGGGCCAAATCGAGGCGTCCACCGAGTTTGATAAACACCGGCAATGCCGCGAGATCAGCCGATAACCTCGCATCCTGGATCCGAAACTGCGAAAATAAGCCCCAAACGATCTTGCCTTCGGCCTCGACAACCCTGCCGTCAACGACAAAGGCGAGCGAGAACTTGCCAGACAGCAGCGCCGAAAGCACTGGCCGTATCATCACCTGGCCCACGGGAGCATCTCGCCAGTATACATCGCTGAGGTGGCCGCGCCACAGCGTGCCTTCCGCGCGAGCGTAGGAGATACCAACACGGTCGAGCTCGAACAAACCGACGATGGCGGAAAACGGCACAGACGCAGCAGTAAATATAAACGAGGCCACGGCGAAGACTGCAATCAGGCGCGACATCGTCACGGCGAGTCTGGCGGCGACAGCGCCACGTTGACTCGCACCATTCCATCCGGTCCATTGCGACGCAAATCAGCTTTAATCACCACAATACCGTGGCGTTCGTTCAATGCCGAGAGCCAACTGAAAATCTGTGGCGCAGCAGCATCCTCGAGCCAGAAATCCACCGCGCCATTGCTCAGGGGCTGCAGGCGCGTGATGGCCAATCCTGCATCCTGTGCCGCAACTGCAGCAGTGGCTCGCACCCCGCCATCAAGAAGAGCAACGCGATTTTGCCCAGCCGTCTTCAGGGCCCGGGTCACACGGGCCGAGCTTTCGACATCATCGAGATAAGCGAGAGCAGCAGCATGTGACTGCAACGCTGCGAGCCTAAATGCCCACAATGGCTTGAGCGCACCCTGATACAAACCAATTACTACGAGCAAAGCAGCCCCCGTGCAGAGCATAAGCCGCTCGCGCGGCGTACGTTCGGTCCACCAGCGCATCATGGTAACCTCAGCGTAATATCGCATAGCAGGGCATCACCGGTCTGACGCGCCTCGCCTTCATCGATTGCCACGCCGCGCGCAACCAGAGCCGATTTCAGCTTTGCCAGAGCGTCATAGTTGGATACCGCGACGGTTGCGCCTAAGGCACGACTGTTACGGTCAAAGCGCAAAGCTTCAAGCGAACCAACGCCCACCGATGTCAAGCTTTCGCCGAGGGTATTGCTGAGCAGTAAGAATTCTTCCGACGATCCGGCACGCAAAGCGTTCACTTGGCCCTTCATTTGCGCGCGCGCGTTAACCACGCGCGTCGACGGAGGCAAAGTTTCGCGCGCGATACGCTCCGCCTTCGCAAAAGCCTCATCTGCTTCGGACATCAGACGCCAAGCAGCGATAGCCTGCTGGGTTATAGCCAACCCTACCAGTATCAGTGCGAGCGCGGCAGCGCGCCGCCAAGGCTGTAACGCTGGCGACCAACGCCGCCGCTTTGCGAACGAGCCCTGACGTAGATTAAAGTCAACACCGGAAGACAGCTTAAGGTAAGCCATGCCGAGTAAATCGCGATTAGTCAGCGGCGGATAAGCCCTAACATCGATCTGAGGAATAACACGCTGAATCATCCCGACTTGCGTCATGGAACCATGAACATTGACCTGCTGAATGCCGGCATCCACAAAGAATAAAGGCAGCACGATATCAATCATCGATCCTTCGACGGTGAATCCATGCCCGCCCAAGAAACTGACAATCGCGGATTGGCCACGATAAATAATACACGCACAGTCTAGCTCATCAGGTATTGATAGATATTCAGGAACAAGTGCGTCGGCGTCAATGCCGTGCTGCGCCAGATGCGCGAGCCAACCGGTCATGACGGCGCGACTGACGGCAGCGGCAGAGCGTTTGTCGCCGTGAGCAGGTCCGAGAACGAAATGAACTTCATCCAGGCTTACGGCGACTTCGTCCTCAAGCAGGAACGCCAAGGCTTCGGTAGCCTTGCTCTCGCTCCCAGGGGGTAACTCGACTGAATGCAATACGACCTGTTGACCGGGCACGATAACCCAAGTCTGGAACTCATCGTGGGGGGCCGCTCCGAGAGGCAGAGTCGACTGAGGCAGTCCTTCACCTACTTCCGTCAATTGGCCGTCCGAGAAAATACCCGTCACCGCCAAGCCGTCATCGTCGAGAAGAATGATGCGTTGGCGGGTCATTCGAACCCTCCAATACGACGCGTCAACAAAGTCGTATGTCCAGCTTGGTCGATCTCGACCAAAGCGCCGGTGACGACCTCCGCTGTTTCGTAAACAACTTCGGTCTCAAGAACATAGAGCCGAGTAACGATAGCAGTTTGACGCGGCATATCGTCACTGGGTTTGAACGGGGCAATGTCATCGATCGACCAAAACGCATCCGTCGAGATGTACCCCGATATGGGTCGTGTCTCGATGGCACGGCGCGCGTCGTTCAGCGACATCCCCGGCGCAGCCACCATGACGAGCAGGGCCGCCTGATCGGGATGAAGTGTATTCACATTGATCACGCTGGGCGCTGAGCTAGGCAAAGCGCAAACAAACTGGCGCAAGGTGACGTAGACTTTCTCAGTAAACCCTCGCACGGCGCGCAGCTCAGTTGCATCAGCGAGTAAAGCACCCGCCGTACGATAGGGTGGTTGACGTCTCATATAGTCAGAGTCCTCGGCTCCGCCGGGGAGTGCCGCGCCGTCGCTGTCAATCCAATCCGCCAATGTCGCCGCCAGCGCCTCGGCATCAGTGGTGTTCAACTGCAAGATCGTCAAAAGGCGAGCCAATTGCTCTAGTCCGGCCGGGCGGGCGATCCATCGCCCGCGAGCATCGCGCTCTACGACGCTGTTGAGGTTGAAGCAATTGCCTCCATCACGAATACGTCCGGCGATTGTTCCGCCATCGATGGGAAAGCGTATGCCCTCCTGGGCCCATGGATCATTCAATGTGCTGCGTGACGGCTGAGCCTGCCAGCTGCGCCCGATAGCTTGACGACCGAGGCCTTCAGCGCCTTTGGCGTACCACAATGCTTGATTATATAGCCGCATATTGACCGTTCGCCGCACGGCGAAACGGATGTCGTCGAGCACAGCAACGATCACACCCGACAGGATGACAATCAGCACGAGCGCCGTCAGCAAGGCTGCGCCTTTTTCGCCGGTGCGTGATTTACGCGACGACCTCATGGTGTCGCGAATACCTGGTGAAGTTCACCAAGTCCTTCAATCGTCATGTCCAAGGCGACTGCGTCGGGCAATGCGAGTCCGCTGGCCTGTCCTACCCGCCACTGCGGCTTCCATGTGCCCCCCGTCAAGAATGAAACCGACACGTCTGAGACAGCGCGTAAAATGACTGCTGACTCAATCGGAGTCGTGGGGGTGGGGTCGAGATAGGCACGCGTCCGGCGAACTAATGCGTCGCCCTCGAGGGCGTACTCGACGTATTGCAGAGAGGCCCGCGCTTCAGCGCCAGCGGGATTCGTCCATCCCCCGCGCACGAAAGCCAGTAACGGCTCCCGCTCGCCTACCGATCCACCGACAAAACCGCTTTGACCCACGCCCCCGAAAGCATTGCGCGTCGGCCGCCAAACGACTTGGCCGATATCGGCCTTGAGCAGCGCCCGTGCGAGCTGAACTTGTCGCAAGCGCCCATCCGTTGCGTCGAGAGTGTTGCGAGTCTCAAGAGCGGCTGAGGCTACTCCCGCGGCGATCAGCGCGACGAGAGCGAATACAGACATCGCCACTAAAACCTCGACGAGCGTAAATCCGCGCGAGCTGCCGGTCATGGCGTGGCTCCTCGAAATGCTGTGAGCGACGCCAGCACTGGCCCACTTTCAACTAAGCGCACCTCAACATCGACACGCCGGATGGCGGGGTCGGCGGTGCGGGCCAACGTTTCAGTCCACAGCCAGTCTTGCCCTGCCATGGTCACGCGGCCTGCTGAGGTATCGGCGTCAGCTGCCGTGGGTGCGGCAAGGGATTCGATCAGGCGGTTTTCAGCGATCATATCGGCCAGCAATCGCTCGCGAACCATGCCGGTCGTCACGATGCTTTCATTCAGCACCTTAATCATTGCCATGGCTGCCAACGCAATTAACGCCATGGCCGCTAACACTTCGACCAAGGTAAAACCTCGCGCGAAGTTTGGTTGACTAGGGCTGGGCTTTGGCATGAACCACCATTGCAAGTTCACCTGTCAAACTACCCGTCACGGTGTAGCGGCGACCAGAACCGGAAATGTCGACGGTAAACGGCGTGGCCAAGCCCGTTGGGCTGAACACGATCGGCGGCAGAGCAGGCACGGCCTCCTCTCCGACGCTAGAGCTCGAGCGGCTCGCGACGATGACATCATCATCCCACACGACAGCAGCCAACTCAGCGCGGCCATCGGCTGGTTGCCACTGTCCATCATGATACCAAAAAAATTTATACCCCTCCGAATCCATAGCCAAGCCCCTGGGTGCTCCGGTCATAATGCTATCTTGGGCGGCAGTCGTGACCCGCGCTAAGAATCTCTGCGCCTCGACGCGCGCGCGATCACCACCAATCGGCAGTGTCAGCATTACTGTCGCCGATAGCAGGCCCATCACAGCAACCGCCACCAGTAATTCGACAAGCGTGAAACCGCGATTGGTAGACTGAGTCATATTACTTCCAATTGCCGATGTCGGCATCGAGCCCTTCGCCACCGATACGGCCATTTGCCCCAAGCGAGTAAATGTCGAATGGTCCATGCTCGCCGGGTTGCACATATTGATATGAGGTACCCCAAGGATCTGCCGGCAGACGCTTAACATAGCCATCGGTGCGGTAGCGCTCTGGCCGCGTTAGACCTTCAGGCCGCTTGCTCAATGCTTCCAAACCCTGGTCGGTTGTCGGATAGGCGAGGTTATCGAGGCGGTACATCTCAACAGCCTGCTCGATCAGCGCCACATCCGCACGCACCTTTTCAACCATCGCCTTGTCCTGGCTAGGCAGAACATTCAGGATAACGAAGGTCGAGAGCAGACCGATGATAACGATCACGACCATCAATTCGATCAGTGTGAATCCGCGTTGACGTTGAGAGGTGAGAGATGTCATGCGTGCTACATCAGAGCTAAACTGTTGAGTTGGAAGATCGGCATCAGAATTGCCATGATGATGAGTGCAACAATGCCGCCCATGCAAACGATAATGCCTGGTTCGAGTAACCCGACAGCAAGCGCAGTGACGGACTCGAACTCACGCTCGAGCTGATCGGCGGATTTATCCAGCATCACGTCGAGCCGACCACTATTTTCGCCGCTAGCGACCATGTAAGCAACAATTGGCGGAAAGACCCGCGTCTGGCGCAGGGCCGCTGATAGCCCAGCCCCTTCGCGCACAGCGGCGATTACCTTCGTCATACCATCGGCAAGCACAGCATTTGTGAGTGTTGCCTTGGCGGCGGTTAAGGCATCGAGGGCAGGCACTTGTGCTGAAAACAATGTGCCCAACGTGCGCGCCAACCGGGCGACTTGGTGCTGACGCACAACACGGCCCACGACTGGCAACATGAGAATAAAGCCATCTACACGATGGCGCACCGTAGGCTTTGTCAATTCGCGCCGCGCAAAGAAGGCGAGCCCGACAAAAGCCAGTAGCGCAATCAGCCCGTAATTCTTAATCGCCGCCGACAGGGAGATTAGCGCGCGGGTCAGGAGGGGAAGATCCTGGCCCAGACTGTCGAACTGCTCGACTACTTTAGGGACAACAAAAATCAGTAGCATCAGGACAACGAATGCCGCAACTGCCGCCAAAGCAAGCGGATACACTAACGCAGCCGTCACCTTGGCACGCATGAGACTGGTTTTTTCCAGATGATCGGCTAACCGCTCCAAGATCGAACCCAAAGCACCGGAGGTCTCGCCAGCACCCACCAGAGATACATAAAGTGAGGAGAACGCGCGCGGATGTCGCGCTAGCGCCTCGGACAACTTAGTGCCTTCGCTCACGGCAGCACGCACGTCGAACAATACATTTTGCAGCGCCTTGCTTTCCGTTTGCAAAGCGATTGCGTGCACGGCCTCCTCGATTGGAGCGGCAGCGCCGATCATGGTCGCTAGCTGACGAGTCATGAGCATGATATCGGCCGCGCCGATACGTGGTGCGAACACGCGAGCAGCCCAACTTAAAGCGGCGTCACGCGCCCTTGACGTAGGCTCAAGCTTGATCGGCACGAGCCGGCCTTGGCGCAATTCCCGGCGCGCAAGCCTCGCTGTCTCAGCGGTGACAACGCCCTTGCGGACACGACCGCGCGCATCAAGCGCCTCGTATTCAAACGACGCCATCGACGGCCCCATCATGACGACAGACACGCAGCACTTCTTCGAGGGATGTCAGGCCGACGGCGACATGTGACATTCCGTTTTGAGTTAGTGTTGCAGACTGGCGGAAGGCGACTTCGGCCAACGTGTGCTCGGCGGCGTCATCGTGGATCAAACGGCGCAATTCGTCCGAGACCATGACAAGTTCATAGATCCCGATGCGGTCAGTATAACCCTGGCCTTTGCAAGCTGCGCAGCCTACCGGGCGCTGGAGCGCCGCAACACTGCACCCGGCTTCGCCCAACAACTCGCGCTCGACCGCACTTGGTGCGCTGGGCTGCTTGCATGCAGGGCATAACCGCCGCACCAGACGCTGGGCGAGAATCGCCTTGACTGTAGAAGCTAAGAGAAACGGTTCAATGCCGACGTCGCGCAAGCGCGTGATCGCACTCACCGCGTCATTGGTATGAACCGTCGATAGTACCAAGTGTCCGGTCAGGCTGGCCTGAACAGCGATTTGCGCCGTCTCAGGGTCGCGGATTTCACCGACCATGACCACATCGGGGTCCTGGCGCAGAATGGCGCGCAAGCCGGCGGCGAAGGTCAGTCCGACCTTCGAATTAACTTGGGTTTGACCGATACCATCGAGCGCATACTCGACCGGATCCTCGACTGTCAGGATATTGCGCGTCTTGTCGTTCAAGGCCGACAATCCAGCGTAGAGAGTCGTGGTTTTGCCTGAGCCGGTGGGGCCAGTGACCAAGATAATACCATTTGGATATGTAAGAGCGCGGCGATAACCAGCCAGCACCTCGGTGCTCATACCCAGCGCAGAGAGATCGAGGTTGCCCTGTCCCTTATCGAGCAACCGCATGACTACACGTTCGCCGTATTGGGCTGGTAGTGTCGAAACACGGACATCCACTGCCTTTCCTGCAATCGACAGCGATATGCGACCGTCCTGCGGCAATCGCTTCTCGGCAATATCAAGTCGGGCCATGACCTTAATGCGTGAAACCAGTAACGGCGCCGCGCGATTGGTGAGTTTCACGACTTCCTGCAACACGCCATCAATTCGCAAGCGCACAGAGAGTTTGTTTTCGTAGGGCTCAATGTGGATGTCGGAGGCGCGTAACTTTATCGCCTCTGCGATCAAACCGTTAATCAGCCGGATAATTGGCGCTTCGTCTGCGACCTCCAGAAGATCCGTGGATGTTGGAATGCCGCGCAGCACTTGGTCGAGCGACTCATCCTGGCGCAAATCATCCTCGACAGCCTGCGTGCCGATAGAACCAATCGCGTAAGCCTCGGCGAGACGACGTTCGAACTCAGCAGGCGCAAGAGCTTCGCAACGAACCGGTCGTCCGATGGCACGCCGCGCCTCAAGAAGTGCCGAGACCGTTGTACCCTCTCGTACGCCTAAGAGCGTTGAATGAGCCTCATGACCTAGCACCAACACGCCGCATTCGCGGGCGAAGGTATAGGCGATCACTGGGTGCGCAGCTTCAGCCATGAGTGCGCCTTAGGGGCTGGTCGGCGCAGCGGCGCCCTCGGCAGGCAGCGCGTTCGCACGGCCGATGTAATCCTTCAATAAGCGGTCGAGACTTGAATCGCCGGTCGGAGCGACCTGGGCTTGCTTGCCCTGCATGAAATTATACTTGCGGTCTGTCACGGCCCGCAGGTCGGCATTGTTCCGTACGATAGCCGGGCGCATGAAGACCATCAGATTGGTCCGACGCTTGGCTTTACCTTCGCTTTGGAAGAGGCGACCCAAGATCGGAATGTCGCCCAGCAGCGGCACTTTATCCAACGACACTTGCTCGCCTTCCTCGATTAACCCTCCGAGCACGATGATCTGGCCATCATTGACCATTACCGTCGTTTCGACCTCGCGCTTGTTGGTGATGAGATCGTTAGAGGTGGCCGTGACGGGGCGGAAAATACTGGAGACTTCCTGGCGGATGAACATCTTAATCGCATCGCCCTCGTTTATTTGAGGGCGGACCTCAAGCTTGATGCCGACGTCTTTACGCTCGATCGTGCGGAAGGGGTTTGTGTTGGCGCTACTCAATGCCTCTCCGGTCGTAATGGGAATTTCCTGACCGACCAAGATCGAGGCAGGCTGGTTGTCCATCGTCATGATCGATGGCGTCGACAGTACGTTAGAGCCCGTGTCGCTCTGCAGAGCATTCAAAATAACGCCGAAAATAGTACCGTCTTTCGATTGACCGGCGATGCCAAGGCCTAAGCCCTGCAGCCCTAGCAGCGAGTCCACTGCCAAGGATTGTAAATTCTGCAACCCGTCGCTATCGGCACCCCGCGTTTCGCGATCAACCACCACTGCACCCGTAGCCGCGAGGATGTTCGGCGCGGTATTGGGAAAATTGGTAACCGTAAATGGGATGGAACTGCCGTTGCCGCCGGCCAAAACATACTGAAGGCCTAGTTGGCGGGCAACGGTGTCAGAAACTTCGACTATGATCGCCTCAACCAACACCTGGGCGCGTTCGATGTCGAGCTGCTTGATCACATCGCCCATCTGGCGCTGTACATCTTGCGGGGCGTTGATGACTAATGAATTGGTGCCTGCGTGAACAGCAATGTTAGCGCGTGCCGCGCCCGGAGCTGGCTGTCCATCGACTCCGCGCGTCATGGAGGCACTGATGCGCTCGAGGATCGGCATGATCTCCTCAGCGGCGGCATGTTTGAGATAAATTACCTTTGTGTCGCTGGACTCCATCACCCGGCTGTCCAATTCGGCGACGATTGGTAGCAGGCGGTTCATCAAGTCGGGCCGCGCGCGGATCATCAGCAGGTTTGTGCCCTCCACAGGGACTGCAGCAAAATGCGCCATTGCGCCTTCGCCGTCGCCCTCGGTCTTCAACAATCCGACCAGGGCACGGGCCATATCAGGCGCGGCCGTGTTCAGAAGCGTGACGGTGCGCATGATGGTGGGGTCACGGTCGATCTGAGCCACGACCTCGCGCACGCGTTGAACGTTGGAAGCATAATCGACGATCACCAACGCGTTGCTACCCCGCGTACTGATTGCTCGGCCCTGCTTATTCACAATGGGCTGGATCATTTGCAGGGCGGTATTGACGTCGGTATAGCGCAGCGAAATGACTTCGGTAACAAGCTGGTCGTCGGGGCCTTCCTTGGTCGGGGCGGGGGCAGCGTCCTGGGCGGCAGTGTCCTCAGGCACGATGCGGTAGGCGCCACGCGCGGTCGGCAAGGCGGTGAATCCATTCACCCTTAAGGTGGCCAGAAATACTTCGAACATGTCCTCGCTCGTCAGGGGCTGCTGCGAGACGACTGTCACTTTCCCTTGAACGCGCGGATCGACGATGAACGTACGCCCGGTCATCATAGATACATCGTTGATAAACGCACGGATGTCGGCATCGCGCATATTCAGAACTTGGCTATTCTGGGCTAAGGCCATAGCTGGCGAGATCAGGGCTATAAAGGCGCTGATGAGAACTGGGCGAAAGGTACGAAAAAGTTGATGGGTCATGCGCGTGGCTTTGCTTACCGGTCAACGACAAGACGTTGCGAGATCTTTTGGCCGCTTCTGTCAAACTCGACAGTGAAACTTCGAACAGAAGCTAAAGACTCGATTAAACTAGGCATACGCGCCAAATCTGTGACCGCCTGCCCGTTTACCGAAAGAAGCACGTCGCCTGAAATAAAACCTGCGTCCTGGAATATGGCGATATCGCCACGCGGCTGCAATCGCAGGCCTTGCTTGCCCTAGGCCGCGGTCACAGGCACGGCTTCAATGGCAGCAAACAGTTCCTTAGGCGAGATCGAAATGCGCCGCCGCAGAGGCTCTGAGCTTTGGGTTTCATTCGATGTGGCGGTTTGCGCAGGTGACTTCTCAATCGTGCTGATCGCTGCACGCGCCTGATCAAGATAAAGCCCCTCGATCACGCCCATGCGCCGAATTACGACATGGTCGGACTGGATCTTCTCTAGCACCACGCCATCAATGATTTCCTGGCCAATAAAGAATACATCTTGGCTGTTGTCGGGCCTGCGGATGATGGCGCTATCGCGTCCATCGGCTCCACCAGAACGCAGACCGAAGAGTTGTAGGTTGAGCGCAGTAGCCGGCGCGACAACTGTTGCCGACCCAGCAGTATTTTCATTTGTTGCGCTACGGAACAGATCGACCCGCGTGATTATTAAGTTCCGGGGGAGTTGAATCGATTGGACTGTGCGCTCAGACCCAGAGGAGCTGGTGGCGCTACTGATGGCATCGGGCGTGACAAGTGTCCAAAATAAACGGGAGACCTGATGGGCGCAGGCCACCACAATCAAACATTCTATTATTGTTACCGCACCGCGCGCAGATCCGACCATCGCGCCGAGTGGCGTACCTTTGAGGGCGCTGGCAATAATCGATGACCTCGCCCACAACGGCGAGAGACGGTCGAGATATGGTGCGAGCGAAGCGCGCATTAACTCTGCCTTATATGATGCCAAGCCGTGCCCGATAATGTTTCCGAGACGGCTTGCCTTGCGAGAGTTATGCGTCAGTTAGGTATCACTATAGTGACATAATTATTGCAATATTGTGACACCGTGAACTACGCTTCATTAACAGCTAGAATTTTGCCTTGACGCTGACCGAGAACGACCGCCCTAGATCGTACTTGTCCACGTTCACCACTGAGCTGTTAAGCGATTGGATGGCCTTGTAGTTGTCGCCCATCAGGTTTTCAGCTTTGAACCCAAACTCGTACTCGCCGCCCCACATGTCAAAGCTGCGACTGTAGGTAAAATCGAGCGTGATTGGCGGATACTCGACAATTTCCGGCAGAGTCTGCGCGGAACTCGCGCGGATTCGCTTGCTCGCGTAATTGACCAAGAGTGTCCCGGCGGAACTGACCTCGGTGTCTTCGTAACCGATCTGGAAATTGGCCAAGTGGTCCGATTGGCCTTGGAGCGCGCGACCGTCACGAATAACGAATGAGGCGGGCAGCAAGGTTCCATTGGAGCGCACCACGGTGTCGCCCTGACGCACTGTGATCTTCGAATTGCTGTAGGTGTAGTTGACCCCGAGGAAATAGCTCTTGGTCTTCATCCACTGCACATCGAAGGGAGTCTCGAAGAGATATTTGAACTCGGCTTCTGCGCCATACAGCTTGGCACGGGGCACATTCTGGAAGGTCGTCTGCAGATTGTCGCCAGCTTCATTGATGGTCTCTTCGATCGGATTCTTGATCGTCTTATAAAAGCCGCCGATAGTGAAGAATTGATCCTTATCGAAATACCACTCCCAACGCGCGTCGTAATTCGTCAGGTCGGTGTTCTTTAGGAACGGGTTTCCCACGAAGCTGCGGTCGGTATCGACGTCGATGAATTCGGCTGGGGCCAACTCGCGAAACTGGGGCCGTGCGATGGTCTTGGACCCGCCAAAGCGGATCTGCATGTTCTCGGCGAAGTTCCAGGTTAGCGTCGCGGCCGGCAGCCAGTAATCCTTCTGGATCGTAGTTTCAACGGCGGTATTCGGACTATAGAAATCAAAAGTATCAACAATCTGTTCACCGTCCTCGTAACGCCCGCCCAACGCGACGCGCAGGAAGTCTCCGAGGCGCAGATCGGACCCCACGTAGGCGCCATGTACAGCCAGCGCGCCGAGATAGGCCGGTGGCGCAGCAGCGCCAGTCACTTCAGAAATGACCAATCGGTTCGGGTTAATGTTCTGCTGCGCGAAGATGAAATCAATGCGCTTTATCTTGAGGTCTTCGGGCAGCGGGCCGCCGAGTTCCAGCAAACGATAGTCGCGCTGGGCGGAATCGCGGTCGGTGTCGGTATAAGCGTAGCCCGCCTTCAGGGTGTAGTCCGATTTTCCATCAACCAGCCAGGTGAAGTCTGCGCCCGCACTTTTGACCGTGTCCTTGATGTCGCTAAAGCGCGTTAGATTACGGCCTTGCTGATCGTCATATTCAATCACTTTGTCGAGGTTGAAATCGCGGTATTGCACCGAACGCTCATAAGGCGACCCGCGGTCGGCCTTGGAATACGAGCCTCGGAAAGCACCCTTGAAACTGTCGCTGAACTCTTGCGTTCCCTCGAGTTGATTGGTCCACAGGCCGCGTTCGATCCACTCTAGGCTGTCGCGCACAACGTCGGCGCCTTGCGACGCATTGAACCCGTTTTCGCGCCGCGCCTCTTTCGAGGTGCTTCGGATATACATGCTCGTCAGCTTAACCTCGGCGTTTTCGAACTCAGCGCCTAGACCTAGCAGCGCATGCAGCCGTAGGTCATTCTGAGTGCTAACAAACTCGAAGTCGTTGCCTAGCACCAAGGCTTGGCCTAGGCCCAGACGTCCGTCTTGCTTAAGACCGCGCTTGGTCTGCCAACCATTGTCATAACCGGCCGAGGTGATCAGGCCGTAGCTGGTGTCGCCGCGATCCCAGCGATTGCCGTAGGTCAAATCGATGGCGAAGTCTCCGGGCACGGTACCATCGAAAAGCACCCACAACTCGGAATTGGCGAAGCTGCGACCGATGGTTTGCAACTCCGTGGCCGTGAAATTGCTACTGTTGATTCGCTTGCCGCCGTCGATGGCAGTCTTTAGCGCCGAGGGGATATCACGGATGCCGCTGTCGAAACTCGACCAGTCGCGCTTGCCGCCATCATACAACAAGCCGTCGCGGAAGCTGGTTTCGGTGTTCATACTGCCCGAAGCGCCGACCTCAAAAAACTCGCTATCGGGGGCAGCTTTCGTCTTGATCTCTACCGAGCCGCCGCCGAACTCAGCGGAGTACTGCGGAGAGTAAGTTTTTTGTGCAGAAGCGCTAGCAAGAACCGAGGTGGGGAAAAGGTCGAGCGGGACAACGCGGCGCAGCGGTTCGGGGCTCGGTAGTGGTGAACCGTTCAAGGTAGCACTCGAGTATCTCTCGCCGAGGCCGCGGACATAGATAAACTTGCCGCCGACGAGGCTGAGGCCAGTGATGCGCCGAAGCGAGAGGGCGATGTTACTATCGCCTTGACGCTTGAAGTCGACCTCGCTGAGGAAACTCGAAATTTCAGAGGTCTCACGCTTTGGCTCGGGGATAAAGCGGCCGCGAACCACGACTTCTTCAAGTTCTTGTGGCTCGGGCTCCTGCGCGATTGCAGCCGTCAAAGCCGTCAAAGCCGTCGAAGACAATAACGCGCCAATAACCAGTTTACCGTATCTATTCATCACCACACCTCGTTCTCATGCCCATTCATGCATCGTCCCCTTGCGCACGTCGCGCTGCCGCACGGTCAAATTACCCCCGCAGCATAGCAAAATCAGCATGCCGGCGTTGGAGAACCCAATCCGCAGGTCCAGCCTTGCCACCAGGTGTCGCCGGAGTTTTGCACCGCACCGATGAATTGCACGGCAGTGAAGAACGGATTGATCGTGGCCGGGTTCAACACAGCGCGCCCGTTTTCGGTCGGCCCGTTAATGAACGTGCCCGTCAGAGTGCTGGGGACAGTAGTGGAATTGTTGGTCCCGGCATTGAAGCGTGCGGCGATAGCTGTCGAATCAACGTTGGTGTCGTTGACGAACGGCGCTGTGGCGCAGTCGAATAACACTGAGTCGTAGGTGGGTGCCGCTGCTATGGTCGAAGCATCGTCGATGTCGAGACATTGCGGCGAGCCACGCACGACGCCGTTCAGCAGCCGACCACCCACACCGACACGCTGCAAGATCGCCGCGCTACGGTTGGACTGGCCGATGAACGTGAAGTTCGAGACGTTCGGCGCGGTCAGCGGTTTCTTAGTCTGATCTGTCGGCAGGTTGTCGGCCTCGACGATGCGGTCGCCTTCGTCGCTGGCCTGAACGACCAGCGCGAACTGCAGGTTGCCGCTCCAGCCTGACGCCCAATCGAGGGAGTCGTCGCTGATGCCTGTCAGCACCACATGCTTTGCGTTGACGGTGCCGCCGAACCACTCGATGCCGTCATCGGAGCTATTGTGCACCTGCAGGAAGTCGATGATGGTTCCATTGCCGACACCGGCCAGAGTAATGCCATTCAGTTCATTGTTCGGCGTAACCTCGAAGCCCGAGTGCTTAATCTGCATATAGTTTAAGCGCCCGCTGCTATCATTAGCCAATGCCCCGCCGTAGAAGCCGGTTGATCCCTCAACCTGCGCTTCGCACGTCGCCAAACCGCCCGGACCAGGGCAGGAGTTGATGGGCGCGCGCCCGTTAATGATGACACCACCCCACAATCCGCGGCCTGTAGTCGCAGCGGTATTATTGACGTCGGCGAGCGCGGTGAAGATGACGGGTTGGGTCGCTGTACCGTTTGCAAAGAGCTTCGAGCCGCGGTTGACTTGGATGAAATCCGCACCCGAGTTGCCGAACACGGTGACGCCCGCGTCGACGGTCAAGTTGGCGGGATCGCCGCCGGTCTTGAGTCCGTCGCCGCCGACGTCTACGCCGATTTCGACACGGCCGGTGAGCTGGTAGATGTTGCCTGCTGTGAGCGTCAGGTCATTAATATAAGTTCCACGCAGTTCGCACCGGTTCAGCCCAGTGAGAATGCCGACTTGAGTGGTGCCCGCAGGGCAAACCGGCGGAGCGAACACGCCAAAGGTCCAGCCGAAAGCCCAGTTGCCGCTTCCAGTCTCGGTCGGCGAGAAAGCACCGATGTAAGGCGCACTCTGGAAAAAGCCGCTCAGTGTCGTAGAGTTAAATGTAACCATGGCCTGCTCTTGCGGGCCGGGGAAATAGGTGTTGACCAACGAACTATTGCCGATGGCGTTGTTGGTTCCAGCGTTGAAGAGCGCGGCGACCGCCGTTGCGTCGACGTTGGTGTCGACCGTGAAGGTGGTCGTGCAATCGAGGCGCACGGAGTCATACTTCGGATTGGCAGCGAGGGTCGATGCATCATCGATGTCCAGGCACCGTGGAGAACCTGCGACAACGCCATTCACGAACCGACCGCCCACGCCAACGCGCTGCAGGATGCCGGTGCCGCGGTTCGCCCTTCCGATAAACGTGAAGTTGGCAACGTTTGGAGCCGTCAGTGGCGTCTTAGTTTGATTGGTTGGCAGATTGTCTGCCTCAACCATCGTGTCACCCTCATCGCTCGCCTGAATCACCAGCGCGTATTGGAGGTTACCGCGCCAGCCAGAGGCCCAGTCGAGGGAGTCGTCGCTGTTGCCCGTCAGAACAACGTGCCGCGCGTTGACAGTTCCTCCGAACCACTCAATGCCGTCGTCGGAGCTATTGTGCACTTGGACATAATCGATGGTCGTGCCCGCGCCAACGCCGGCCAGGGTAATTCCGTTCAGTTCATTGTTTGGGCTAACTTCGAAGCCCGAATGCTTGACTACGACGTAGCGCAAGATACCAGAATTGTCGTTGGCGTCCGCCCCACCATAGAAACCCGTTGAGCCTTCAACTTGGGCCTCGCACGTGACCAGGCCACCAGGACCAGGGCAGGAGTTGATTGGCGCGCGACCGTTCATTATAAGACCGCCCCATTGACCACGTGAGGTGGCGGTCGCTTGGCCCAGTATATCCTGGCGGCTGGTGAAGGTAATGGGCAAGGTCGAGGTGCCATCGGCCACAATGCGCGAGCCACGATTGACCTGGATGAAATCTGCGCCCGAATTGCCGAACACACGCACTCCAGGCTGGATCGTCAGTGTGACAACCTGACCGCCGGCTTTGTTGCCGTCTCCGCCGACATCGCTACCGACCTCAACGCGGCCGTTGAGCTGGTAAATCACGCCGCTGGTTAAGGTCAGGTTCTGATTAATAACTCCAGAAATGGCGCAGGTCGTGTTGTTACCGACCGCCGAGGTTGCCGTCGTGCCCGTTGGGCAAGTGCCGGTCTGACCGCCGGTGCCGCCGGTGCCACCGACAGAGCCGCCACCAGTTCCAGCGTCGACTTGGCCTGAACTCCCTGGCGAAGTGATATTGGCTTCACTGCAGGCAGCGAGAGCTAAGGCTGAGAAGAAGGCAAAGAGCAGACGGGATGGCGCTGTGCTATGAGACATGACAAACCTTTCGTCAATTAGGCAATAGGCAACACGAGTGAACAGCCGGATACCGCCTGCTTCTTCGCGATCTTGAGAGCTTTATATCTTCCGAAAGAAGTCATTGAGATGTCACCAAGATGACATCTCAATGACGAAGCCCAGTGTTTGAAGCGTTATCGGGGCCCAGATATCCCGAAGGTTGCCTATGGCGGCGGGCCAAAGAGAAGCCAGCTCCACCCAATCCCTTCCGAGTTTGCTCAATGCGCTGAATCTTAACTATGAGCCATAATTTTGCTCAACGCCCGCTGTTCGCTGTTCAGGGTTACGTTCGCCGGCGGTTTACCTGGGCACGCCGCGATTGTGACAGTCGTCGATGCGGCAAAAACGCCGTGTCCACCCCTCAGCGTATTGAGAAATTACGCTTTACGTGCCTGAAATTTCTCCTACAATTCATATAATAGTCATAATTACGAAATAATTTATTCAACCAAAGGAGATCGATGATGGGACATTTGATTCGCGCACTTGGTCTAGCTGCAGTGATCGTAGGGGTGCCGGTCGTTTCAAACGCCGAGCCACAGAAAATTGCTGCTAGCGATCTCGGTTACGCCGAAATTGAAACTGGAAATTGGTCGAAAGCTGAAGAGCAACTGCGCACGGAACTAGCTGCCACTCCAGATGACCCGATGCGGCTGGTAAATTTGGCCTTTGTGCTACAACGCCAGGGCCGCGACAGCGAAGCAGCCGATTTATATCGCAAGGTACTGAACTTAAAGAGCAATCCAGTTGTGGCCGTAGGCGCCGACGAACGCGACTACAAAAGCGTGCGCGTTAAGTCCATCGCCAATAAGGGCATCGCCTCAATCGAGGGTTCGAAATAAGAACTCAGCGCCGACCATTTGTCGGCGATCATAGTCGATGCACTTCTAAACGCCGCCCTAATAGACGCCGTCCTAAATGGGAGGCGGCGTTTTCATGACAGTTTGATGAAGTTTGTACCGCGCAAGCCTAACCAGCTTGAAGCTGCGCATCGTTCCGTGAATAAGTTACGAAATTCACAGAATGGCCATGAAATTTTCATTCATCTTATTCCTTGCGATTTCGGTGGCGGGCCCTGCACTAGCAAGCCCCGCAGACGCGGCGCGCAATCTGATTACATCGGTTGCGATTCAAGCCGTCGATAAGCCATTGCTGGTCATCGCACGACATTTGATTCACCTACATGGCCGAGAGCTCGGTATATACCTGCCGCTTCCGCAGCAGAGTTCGATTGCCCCTCAGGACGTCGCAGATCGAATCAATGCCCTGGTTGCCGCAGAGAACTATGGGCGCACAATTGTCGAAGGGCTAAGCGCGGCCGCCGCTGATGACAAGAAGCGTGAAGAGATTCGCCAGGATCTAGCGCCCGCAATTAGCGACATGGAAACCGTGATCTTTAAGACTTTGGTCCAGTTATTGAATGCTCCTGATGCCGCCACTCATGGTTGGTTCATCACTACGCGATTCGGGTCACATACCGAGCGCAACGCCGGTCAACTTTTGCTGTCTGCTCGTCATGAGCGCCCCTTCTTAGCAATGTTACGCGATCGAGTTGAACGACTGGCCAATGATGGCGAAGCGAGTTCTGCCACAATGGAAATTATTATAGACTTACTTGATCATCCCCCGACCGTCACTGAGCACTTTGGTGATGCTTCAGGCTAAACAATCCCGCAGCACGCCAAGGGGCCGGATTGATGACATTTCCGTTTCATAAAAATTTCACCCGCAACTGGCCCATGAACCCTTTATCGTAGAGGCATGATCAGCGGGAAATAGACCGACCATGAGAACAAGACGTAACGGTTCTCGAAAGGAAAGAGATAGACTCTGGTGGACGCTAGAAAACCCTCCCAAGTTCTCTTTCGAGGATATTCAAAGCATCTTGGCGACATGTCCACAGCCCCTGCCGATTGAGCCCGTGCCGATGCTCGTCTATGATACCTCAGATGGGCAAGTCGGCGAAGCGACTATCGTTCTGGGCCGTGAGGAAGCACTTCTGCGAGGTGTGAAGTCATGCCTCAACCAATTTCTGATTGACCGCACTCTCGAATTAGATGAATCAACAACAAGCGGATGCGCACGCTTTAAAGTCATTGCGCAAGCTGCAGAACGCCTTCAACGCGCGCTCGGTCTTCAGTTTGAGCGTGACGATGCGAAACTGCCCTGGAGCATTGAGAAAGGGTTTCTGCAACCTATGACTCGCTCGGCTCGCGCAACAACGACGGCGCAAACTGAATTTAAGAATCCCATACGCCAGAGCGCGCAGACTTACTTGTCTGAATTGCGTAACATCAAGATCAAGCTCAATACTGCACTCGAAGGCGTAGCCCTTGTAACAAGATGGGCTAATGCCTCAATGCGGCTGAAGAAATCACAATCCCTGCATCGAAAGAGCCGGCGTGATGAGGCTCTCGACCGCCTTATTGTTTCCCTCGCTCAGATATGGGTTGATATTTTAGGGCAAGACTTGACGCTAATTACAAAGCACAACCGCAATAGAGGAAGATGGTCGCCAATTCCAGACTCCTTTCATCACTTCATCTCATTCGTATGCCAATGCGCAAAACCCCTCGGCATCGAGTTCTCACGAGAGGACATGAGTTATAAATCGGTGACGCTGTTTCCACGCGCGCATCGTTCCAGCTTCAACTGATTTCATCAGTGACTATGATGATTGCTCACAGCACAGGGTCAGAGCTTCACCATCCGCTAGGCGTGGCTGTGTTCGGCGGGCTTGTGGTCAGCCAAATCCTGACGCTGTTTTCGACGCCCGTGAATTACATTGCCCTTGATCGATTCTTTTCTCGCAGTTCTCAAAAAGCGCCTCGCCTTAAGAACTTGATCGAGGGTGTCGCCCCTGCTGAGTAAGAGACGTCAACCAGATCGCCACAGGCCATTATTCCATAAACTTTACTTTGAGAGATCGAGATTCAAAACCCGCCTTACATCTCGCCAATCGACCAGCTTAAAGTTTTGCCGTGAGCGAACGGTAGAGTCAGATTCATCTGCACTTTCGACGTCATCTTGCATGACAACAAGACCTTCGGGGAACTGTCCTACTGGCCCACTCTGAGCGGCGACACCATCAGTCCCTGTGACGGCATCCACACCATTTGCTGGCACTACGGAGAACCGACCACGATACTGCGGCGGTGATCCATCGACGCGCCAAACCGCAAAGGCACTATCGCCCTGACTGGATGCGATCAGCCACGTGACAGCACCCTCGCGCATCAAGGTTAGACCTTCGACGTCGGGCTTGAGCATATCCGAGGGAGCGGCGGCGATGATGCGTCCCTGGGCCGACTTCAGTGGATCAAGGTCGAACTGCCAAATTCCTTTGGCCTCTTCGCCGATGTAAAAAATGCCCCTGACATCATCGACCACGCAACCTTCCGGTTGGCTCGGAACAGCAAAGCGGCGTTCCTCTGCCGCCAAAGCTTTTCCTTGATCATCTGCCGTTACCCGGAACTGTCGGATCTGCCCGTCGGTGCTGTTGACCAAGACAACGAAATCTTCGCCACGACGCCCAATACACAAGCCGTAGGGCTCGAACAAATCAAGCGGTACGACGCCCCAGGGGCTGACCTCAAGCGTTGCCGGGTTCATGAGGTATAAAGCCGCCCCCATGCGGCCGCGATCACTGGCGGCGATAAGGACGCGCGGCCCTGTCGGTGTCGGAAAATCAGGCCGCAAATCGACGTTGTTGAGGCGTCCGTCTGGAATAAAGCCCAAAATTTTACCGCTGAGATCGTAGCTATAAAGCCCGGCTTGCTTGTCCGTCCCAAAAATGATCGCACGCGAGGAATCTTTGGGGTCAACCCAAATCTCTGGGTCATCTGCAGCGTCCGCGCGTTGAGTTGCAACCGCCTGCGTTTCACCTGCAGCGGGCACTGGCGTTCCTGCGCCCACCAGCATTCTGGTCGAGTCCGATTGCGCCTCTTTATCTGCCACGCCGCAGGAAGTTAGGATTGTGGCCGCCAAAGCTGTCGCCAACACCGCGCCTGATAAACGAATCAATTTCAACATCGAATGTCTATTGCCATTACCGCTGCGAATACAATGTAACACGACCCATTGTACAATCTCGATTTATATCACGCTAGGTAGGCACATGATTACCAAAACGAAATGCGGCGGAGTCTTTTGACCCGCGCCGCATAAATCGTGTCAGATATCTTCGTTATCGTTAGAAATTGAATCGAACCCCACCAATATAGCGAGGGCCGAATTTTTCGTACTCGATGGGAAACGCAGTCGTATCGGCGTAGCGACGCGCGCCTTGATTGGTCAGGTTGACGCCGTCGAAGTAGATTTCGACATTCTGGTTGACTTGATAACGGACCGACAGATCCAACTCTTCGTCCGCATTCCAAAAAATATCGCCGTTGTCGACCGGATTGATAATGCCGTTGGTGACACGGTATGCGCCGACCGACTCACCCCAGCTCGTCCGGTACTGATACGCAAGCCGGACAGACAGGCCGTATTTTTCGTACGTCGCCTGAATGTTATAAACTGCGCCGGAGGTGCCGAGCAGCTTAATACTCCGCGCCGGTCCGCCACTGAACGCCGGTAGATCTACTTTTGAGTCTGTAAAGGTTCCGGTCAGATTGACGCCAAAGCCTTCCATC
>Ga0209553_1000296_pt1 | contig 26274 bp, 22 predicted proteins | sample LauGreFBDMM110DN_2_FD_188217 | JGI IMG/M metagenome (GOLD analysis project Ga0209553, IMG submission 188217) | Freshwater lake microbial communities from Lake Michigan, USA - Fa13.BD.MM110.DN (SPAdes) (version 2) | ecosystem: Environmental > Aquatic > Freshwater > Lake | place: Lake Michigan...
GCGCGTGCAGGCAGGGCTCGAGCGCGAAGGACGTTCCGCGTGGTGGGAACTCTTTCGTCTGCACTCACTGCAAGGGATGAGTTACGCGCAAGCATGTCCAGTCGTCGGCATCGAAATGTCGAACGCGACCAACACGCACCGCGCAGTCGTGAGTCGACTCAAAGACGCACTCCGCGCCGTGCTCGAAAACGAAGGCATCCGCCCGCAAGACCTCGACCTCGAACTCGCATCGCTGCAAGATCTCTTGCGCTGAAGCTGCTCAGTAGTTCGATTGCTCGTTGCATTCGGAGCGGATGGCGCGGAGGATTTCGTCCATTTGTTCGAGGGCGTTGGCGGCGTTGTGGAGGGCGCGGTCGATGGGTTCGATGGATCGTTCGTAGAAGGCGAGGGCGACATCGTCGCGCCAGGATTCGCGGACTTGCGCCCATGCGGTGAGGAGATCTTTGTGTGCGCCTGAGAGTTGCAGGCGTGTGTCGCTCATGCTCATGGTGTTACGCCTTTGGTGGGTTCTGTGGGTTTTGCTATCGCTGGCTCTGCTTCCTCGGGCGCGGTTTCGCCTGAGCGTCGCATGGTGCGAATCGAGTTGTTCGCTTGTTCGAGTTGTTGTGCGAGGGTTGGCGTTGGCGTCGAAACGTAGGCTTCGAGTGCGAGCACCATGTTGCGCAGTCGGAGGATCGCGTTGGGAAGATCGCGATCCACCATGGAGGCAACGGGGCTCACTGCGCCTTTGTAGATTGCGAATTCGCGTTCAAGCTTTACGTGCCAGCGTTTGGCGGCTTCGAGTCGCTGTTGTGCATCGTCGAGGACGCGGATTGCTTTTTGAATCGCTTTCTTTTCGTCGATGATGGAAGGGCGCGCTGTGCCGCCCATCGTCTGCAATTCTTTTCGGAAGAGCGCGCCCTTCGCGCTTGCAACTTCTTCGGCGCGCTTGGGAACGAGTCGTTTCCAATGTGGGATGCGCTCGCGTTCGATCCATACGAACGTGCCGCGGATTTCGCTCTCTGCGCTTGAGAGTGCGATCATGATCTCTTCGCGAAATCGCACGACGGCGTGGCGAAAGCGTTCGAGTGCTTCGATCGACGTGACATTGGCTGGTCCCACGGGTGCGTTCCTTCGCGGCTCTTAGCGTTGCTTAAAATATTCTTCGACGCGATCAGCCTTGCGCGCGAGGAATGGAACATGCTGTTCGCTGATGCGGAGGAACTTCACGAGCACCTTCATCGTGTTCTCGAACTCCTCTTGGAACTTTTGCTGTTCCTGATCCTTCCACGTTTGATTCAACGAGCCCATCTTGGAGCCCATTGCCGAAACCTGCGCTTGCAGTTCGGTATTGAAGCGGTGCAGGTCCGCGGCGAATCGGCGCATTTCGGCTGGATCAACGATGGCTTTCGACATGGGTGTGGCTCCGATCGGCAATACTACGGCTTCACCGTTTCAAATTGGAGTATCTCTTTGCACACTTCCCCATGCTTGATTGATGGCCGCCTCGTAACTGACTGCGATGGCGACCTCCTCGACGTCCGAAATCCTGCCACCGACGCCATTGTTGGTCGCGTTCCGATGTGTTGTGCTGCAACAGCAGCGAGCGCGGCGGATGCGGCGGTGCGTGCATTTGATTCGTGGAAGCGCACGACCGCTGCCGAACGCGCCCGACTGCTTCGATCGGTCGCTGCACGCGTGCGCGCCGACCGCGATGTGTTCGCCAAGACCATCACGCTTGAATGCGGCAAGCCGATTCTCGAAGCACGCGGCGAGGTCGAGTACTCCGCAACCTTCTTCGATGCTGCGGCAAGCTCTGGCGAACTTCTTGAAGGGAGCATCATTGCATCGCGCATCGCGGATCGTCGCGTCTTTGCGGTGCGAGAAGCGCTCGGAGCGACGATGGCGGTGACGCCGTGGAATTTTCCGCTTGCGATGATCGCGCGCAAAGTTGGACCAGCGCTCGCAGCTGGTTGCACGCAAGTCGTGAAGCCCAGTGAAGAGACGCCGCTCTCCGCGTCGCTGCTCGCCGAGTGCATGATCGCGTGCGGCATTCCCAACGGTGTATTCAATGTGGTCACGGGTGATGCAGTCACGGTGGTGGGCGCGTTGCTCGCACATACGGGCATCCGCAAACTTTCCTTCACGGGCTCCACCGAAGTGGGGCGCATTCTCGCGCGGCAAGCGTCAGAGAGACTCGTGAAATGTGCGCTTGAACTCGGCGGAAACGCTCCGTTTATCGTGTTCGCGGATGCGGATCTTGCTCGCGCTGCAGATCAATTGATCGCTGCGAAGTTCAGATTCATGGGACAGACCTGCATCAGCGCCAACCGCGTGTTCGTCGAACGCAGCGTGCTTGCGCAATTCACTGCGCTCATTGAGACGCGAATGGATGCGCTCATTATGAGCGACCCAATGGACGAGCGCACGCGCATCGGTCCGCTCATCAACGACGACGCGATCGCGAAGGTTGAGCGTCATGTGCGCGATGCTGTGGCGCAGGGCGCGAGACTTCGCCGAGGTGGAAAAGTTGCGTCGCTCGAAGGCTTGTCGCGGCGATTCTTTGAACCGACGCTGCTCGACGGCGGCGCGGCGACGATGGCGTGCTCGTGTGAGGAAACTTTCGGACCAGTGCTGGTGCTGCACGCGTTTGATACGGAAGCGGAAGTCATCGCCAGCGCCAATGCAGTTGCGAGTGGACTTGCGGCCTATGTGATGACGCAAGACTCCGACCGTCTCTGGCGCGTGGTGGAACAGATCGATGCAGGAGTGATTGGCGCCAACGATGGCGCGCCGAGTGCTGCAGAGGCGCCGTTTGGCGGCTTCAAGGATTCGGGCTACGGCAAAGAGGGCGGTCGCATCGGCGTCGAGGAGTACACGCGGGTGAAGTATGTCTCGATGCGCGTGCGCGGCGCGTGAAAAGAAAAGGCTTCAGAAATCTGTGTGAGGGCGAATCTGTCTACCCCTCGTCTACGGGCAGATGTGAACACAAAACCATACACATCTGCCCGTAGAGTTGGAGGTAATGGGTGGGACGCACACGAAAGCCTGAGGCGCGAAAACAAAAGAAAAGGGTCGCCGCACAAAGTATGCGGCGACCCCAAAATGACTGTGCAATCAAACTGCTTGCGTCGGACTCAATCGGTCGTCATTTCGACATCGACGAGTTCTGTAACTTCTTCTTCGTGTGAACCGGGCAAGAAGCTTGCGAGCCGCTGACGACGCACTGGGTGCTGGAGCTTGCGGATCGCCTTCGCTTCAACTTGGCGCACGCGCTCGCGTGTGACCTTGAAGATCCGACCGACTTCTTCGAGCGTGTAGATGTAGCCGTCGCCGATGCCGTAGCGGAGTTTGAGAATCTCTCGCTCGCGATAGGTGAGTGTCTTCAGCACATCGCTGATGCGCTGACGGAGCATCTCGTTGGTCGCGGCGTCTGCTGGGCTCTCTTGACGCTCGTCTTCGATGAAGTCGCCGAAGTGCGAGTCTTCGCTCTCGCCAACGGGACGGTCTAGCGAGATCGGATGACGCGAGATCTTCATCACGCGACGTGTCTCGTCGATCGGCATCTTCGCCTTCACTGCGATCTCTTCCATCGTGGGCTCGCGACCGAGCTCTTGGAGGAGACCCTTCTGAATGTTGCGAAGCTTCGACATCGTCTCGATCATGTGGACCGGCACGCGAATCGTGCGCGCATGATCTGCAATCGCGCGTGTGATCGCCTGACGAATCCACCAAGTTGCGTACGTCGAGAACTTGTAGCCTCGCTTGTACTCGTACTTGTCGACTGCGCGCATCAAGCCGGTGTTGCCTTCTTGAATGATGTCGAGGAATGGAAGACCACGGTTGCGATACTTCTTTGCGATCGACACGACGAGACGGAGATTTCCGCCAGAGAGATCGCGCTTCGCTTGCTCGTACTCAACGAACACACGACGGAGATTGAGCATGCGGAGATCGAAATCTTCTGGCCCTTCCATGACGAGACCGCGGAGGCCTTCATGCTCTTCGCGCATGACGAAGATATCTTCTGGATCATGTCGCTCAGGGTGCTTCGATGCCTTCTCAACAGACTTCTCCACTTCCTTGATCTTCTTCGCGATGCCGACCAACTTGCGGTACATCGGAATGATCTTGCCAGTGCGCAGCGAACACTCTTCGAGAAGCGTGCCGATGCGCCGACGACGAAGCGCAACATCGTGCCCAGCTTCGGTCTTCGCCGCTGCAGAGAGTTTGCCTTCTTCGAATTGCTCCCATGCAGCCTGATTGAGCCTGAGGAGTTTCTCAATGGTGGGTAGGTTGTTCGGAATGCGCTTTTCGATGCGCTGTTTCGCGTGCGGTTCTGCAGTCGAGATACGCATCGTGCGATCGAATGGCAACTTCTGCGCCATGACGTCCTTGAGCGTGTCGACGGCCATGCGTGCCGCGTAATCGCTCTCGAGCGTGCGACGGCGGAAGATCATGCGCGTGGTTTCGATCTTCTTCGCGAGACGAATCTCTTCTTCGCGTGTGAGCAGGGGAATCGTGCCCATCTGCGTGAGGTACATGCGGATGGGGTCATCGATCCGCTTCGATCCTGCCTCCGCGAGTGCGCGCTCAACTACTGCTTGCACTTCAGAGTCATCGAGGATGTCCTCATCGACATCGAAGTCGTCTGGCTCTGGTTCTTCCTTGCCTTCCGCCTTGTTCTTGATCTTGGCGGCCTCGGCTCTTGCGAGCACACGCGCCGCTTCATTCTTCAACTTCTGCGCAGCGGCTTCTTTCGTCTGCTTCGTTTCCTTCGCAGGCTTGCCGTCTTTGTTCTTGCGTGGCTCATCCCGTTGGAATTTGAGGTTCGTCTGCAATGGCGCAACGAAGCACACGAGATTGGCGCGACGAATCTCGCCTTCCTCAAGCATGTTGATGTTGCGCTCACCGATGTACACGAGGAGTTCGTCAATCCTCTCGGGATCCACGTACTCATCGGGCAAGCAGGTGTTCAATTCTTCGTAGCTAATCCAGCCGCGCTGCACTCCATGCTCGAGCAGTTCGCGAAGGACGGGGGTAAACGATTCGGGTGACATACTCACGGATTTGCTCCTGCATTCCCCGACTGCATTCGAGGCAGTCGGCGGATTGCGGTCGGGTCTGCGCCACGGGCGCGCGTGCGGTTCATTCGGGCGTTAGTGGCTTCGTCTGCGGACGAGCAGGTCGAAGCCTCTGACAAGACGGATCGATCACTCTCGGAGGGCGAGGGTGAAACTGACAACGGTGTAACTGACGAGAATACTGCGCCTGACAAATCAGCTTCGGCAGGGGCAATTGCATCGTCTATCTGAGACGAAAAGGATGTGGAATTCGATACTTCGGGCCTTCCGTATGTGTGGGTACGGGAAGGACTCGTTTGGTTCTGATCGGCGTGGACTTCCGTCTGGGTTTGAGCAGGCACTTCCGTACTGACTTCAATCATCTCACCCGCACGACCATCCAACCGTTCTGACGGGCTTGAGTTGCCTCCGAAGCCGTGCGGCAAATGCCGTCGGTCGAGAGACTCGAGCGCCTTCCATGCGGAGCAAAGCTCGGCGCGAAGTTCGACAATGGTAGGCTCGGGGTCTTGTGAGGACAATCTTTTCGCGGTCGGTGGGCGGAGAATTTGGTGCAATTCTCGCTCCATCTCGATCGCGATCGTTCTTGCGTGAGGGCACTCGATGCTAGAGAGCAGCGCACCAAAATCTGTGGATGCACTCGACTCGGCGGCGCCCAAGATCGCAGAATAGATGGTGCGATGTGTATCGAGTGTGAGTGAATCGACCGCAAGCGCTTCAGTGATCTCGAGTGAAGCTTCGCCTTCGATGTCGACGCGCATTGCTGCGAGTGAAGGCGCGCAGAGGAGAGGCGCGAGAATGTGTCGTTCGGCACTGAGACGCGCACGTTGCTGCGGAGTTTGAATCGCAAACGTGCGTCGAGGAATCGCCGCAGGAATAGACGCTTCCTCACGAGGCATGCGGACATCAATGCGTGTCGATCTTGCGCCGATTTTCGCTTCGTGCGCGCGAACTTCCTTGTCGAGAACATCAAATGGAATGCGCAGCGTTGGCGCGAAGGAATCAAGCACCAGTTGGCGACGAAGGCCTGGCATGTTGATCGACCCGAGTTCAGCAAGTCGTTGCGCAACGCGTTCGATGAGCGCGCCTCGGGAGGCGGGACCATCGCACTTCTGATCTTGCTTGCGCAATCGAGTCACCATGTACTCGAGCACGTTTGCAGACTTCACGAGCGCTGCGTCGAAACGCGCGCGTCCATCGGGTTGCTTGAGAAGGTCATCGGGATCGAGTCCATCGGGAAGCGTGCAGATGCGCACATCAATGTTCTCTTGGAAGTACACCTCGATGGCGCGATCCGCAGCTTTCTGGCCTGCTTCATCGCCATCAAAGAGGAGCGTCACACGCGTGGAAAGAAGTCCTAGTTTTCGTGCGTGTTCGCGAGTGAATGCGGTGCCGAGCGTGGCAACAGCGTTGGTGATGCCTGCGCGATGACACGCGATGACATCGGTGTAGCCCTCGGTCACGATCGCCATGCCGGTGGATTTGATCGTCTGCCGCGCGCGATCGAGTCCGTAGATCGTGCTTCCCTTATGGAAGATCGGACTTTCAGGACTGTTGATGTACTTCGGCTCGTCTTCGGGATCGAGTTTTCGTCCACCGAACGCAATCGTTCTTCCCATCTCATCGCAGATCGGAAAGATGAGTCGATTGCGGAGCAGGTCGTAATGTCCGTCGCCTCGCTGTGAAGGTCGAATGACGCCAGCGGCAACAAATGCGGCGAGCGGAGGAACATGCTTGCGAAGTTCTGGATTGTTGTGAGCCTTGTGCCAGGCTTCCACGAGACCGTCGGAGACATTCGCTGCTGCACCGAGTTTGAATTCCTCGATGATCGCATCGTCGTAACCACGACGCGCTGCTTCGCTGCGCGCGGTGGCCCCGCGGTCTTCGCCAATGACGCGTCGGAAGTATGCGAGCGCGAGTTCGTTTGCGCGGTAGATCTCGTCACGCGTCGGTTCGCCAGCAGGTCGAGGCGCAACTCGGCGGTGGGTGAGTTCGTAACCAATGCGCGAAGCAAGAAACTTCAGCGCGTCGACGAAGCCCATGCTGTGGTACTTCATCATGAAGTCGTAGGCGTTGCCGTTTTCGCCGCATGCGAAGCAGTTGTAGAACGGCGTCCCCTTGTGCGTGACGACTGCGAACGATGGCTTGCTGTCCGTATGGAAGGGGCACAATCCGACCCACTCACGACCCTTGAGTTTGAGGCTCACAGACTCACCAACCAACTCCACGAGATTGGTGCCTTCGAGCACGCGATCGCGATCGGCGCGACCATCGTGCGGATCAAATTGTGGAGAGAAGTGAACCAAGAGAAGGAGGAGAGGGAGAGAGGGTGGCGAGTGTGCGGGAGCACGAAAAACAAGAACGGGCGTCAAATCAGCGGCAGCCGAGATATGAAAGTGGGATCCTCGGATTTGCTAGTCAGACATACGGAAAAACTGGGACTTCTTGCGCTGCACACAGAATTCATACGGAGTGAAGGCGAAAAGTTTGCAAATGACTTCTATCGACGGAACAACAGCACCGCTCGGGAGAACGAAAAGTTCACCGAGAATGCCGACACACTGGACCGCCGCCAGAAACACAGACGACTAGGATCACAAAGCGCTGAGGGGTTGTTCGGCCCGACTATGCGGTGCAACGAACGGAGGTCGCTTTGTACGATGGGAAGATAGCGCGATTCGGAGGAGGGTCAACTCTTCCGCCCTCTTTTTTCCTTCGATTTCAAGTGTAATCCGCACAGATTCGAAATTTCTCGGCTGTATAAGAAAAAACAACGACCCTCCCAGTGGGAAGGTCGTTGGACAGTTGCTATGCATGGAGGGCGATCAAACCGAAGCTGGCTTTCGCCCTTAGTCGGCTTCGCCATTCTCTCTCAGACGGCTTCGCCATTCTTTCTCAGACGGCTTTGCCGTCCTCAGACGGCTTCGCCGGCCTTGAGCCGACGTGTGTACGCAAACTTGCGCTTCACTGGCTTGACCACGAGGCCCTCGCGAATCGCGCGAGTGCTTGCCTTCACACGAACCGGAGCGCCGTCCACCATGGTGGTGACATTCTGCAGGTTGGGCATGAAGGTGCGCTTTTTGCGCGAGGTCGTCTTGATACCGATTCCGCCCAAGTACTTCGCTTTACCGCGGTACTTGCAGATGAATCCTGATTTGGTTCTAGCACCAGAGAAAAAACAAACGCGGGGCATGACTGACTCCAAAAGTTGTGCGCTGACGTGAGCCCCGTAGTATAGCCAAATTCAGGTTTTCGGCAAGCAGTCACTTCGCACATTTAGTGCGCGATCGAGGAGGCCGGAGTTTCTGAGGATTGCGGCGAGGCCATCGATATCAGCTTGCCCGAAGCATGCGAGCTCAAAACTGTCGATGTCGAGGACTCCTGCGCATCGTCCGTCTTTGAATATCGGAACCACGATCTCGGATCGGTCGCGTGGATCGCATGCGACGTAGTGCGCCCCTAAGAGCGCAACATCCTCGATGAGACGGATCTGCTCCTCCAAGAACGCTTGCCCGCATGCGCCATGAAGTCCGATCGGCGAACAGGCGGGCTTTGGTTCGCGAGCAGCGAGAAGGAGTGATTCGATCGGCGCACGGGAGTCTGGGATGTAGAAACCAACCCACGAAACGCCGCGTGATTCAAATGCGCGCCAGAGTAGGGCGATGACCTGCGCGAGCTTTGCGGTGAAGTCAGCGTGCGTGACGCGAACTTCACTCGCTTCTTTCGCGAGTGCTTCGTAGAACCGTTCGTCGCCGAGGCCGCGACGATGTTGCAGGCTCACGCAGATTCCTTCTGTTCACGACGGGCAATCTGCGCCAACGGAGCCTTACTCTCGATCGCCGCAGCAGTGAGCACATAGGTCGTGTTTGAGTTGTCGAGTTCAGGCAGGTAGTACATGTGCGGCAGCATGATCTCGTCGAGCACTGCGCGAATTGCGCGCGCGCCAGTGTCTCTTGCGAGTGCGCGATCAGCGATCGCATCAAGTGCGCATTGCGTGAACTCCAGTTGCGCACCTTCGATGGTGAAGAGGTGCTGGTACTGCCGAATGATTGCGTTCTTCGGTTCCGTGAGAATCGAAATCATCGCAGCGCGATCGAGTGGCATCAGCGGGCAGAGGATCGGAAGTCGACCCACGAGCTCGGGGATCATGCCAAACTCGAGCACATCGTCGGCAATGATTTGCGCCATGATCGCGCGCAGATCTTCGTCCTTCTTCTTCGGCTCCATGCCGTCGCTTTGAAAACCAATGCGGCGCTTGCCGAGTCGCTTGCGCACGATGTCATCGATGCCCGCAAATGAACCGCCGCACACGAACAGAATTTGCGAGGTATCCATCTGGATGTACTGCTGTTCAGGATGCTTGCGCCCGCCCTGCGGAGGCACATTCGCAATCGTTCCTTCGAGCAATTTCAGAAGTGACTGCTGCACGCCTTCACCGCTCACATCACGAGTAATCGAGACATTTTGCGAGGTCTTGCCGATCTTGTCGATCTCGTCGATGTAGATGATGCCGCGTTGCGCGCTCTCAAGATCGAAGTCCGCCGTCTGCAGCAATTTGAGGAGGAGATTCTCGACATCTTCGCCGACGTAGCCAGCTTCGGTAAGCGTGGTCGCATCACCGATGGCAAACGGAACATTGAGCACACGCGCGAGCGTTTTCGCAAGCAACGTCTTGCCCGTTCCAGTCGGTCCGATGAGCAGCACGTTCGACTTATCGAGTTCGACTGGGCAATCTTCGTTCTCCGCTTGTGCGAGTCGCTTGTAGTGATTGTGCACCGCGACGGAGAGGGCGATCTTCGCTTGATCTTGTCCGATCACATACTGATCAAGAAACTCGCGCAACTTGCGCGGTGACGGAATCTCTGAGAAGAGTGGACGCGCAGTGGAAACGCGGCGCTTCTCTTGCTTGAAAATGTTCTGACAGAGATCGGTGCAGTTGGAGCAGATGTAGACATCGCTCGGTCCTTCCACCATCGGACCAACTTCGCGGCTCGTCTTGCCGCAGAAGGAACAGGTCGTCATCTTTCGACCCTTGAATCCGCCATCGCCACCACCCGCGCCTCCACCAGTGCCCGCACCGCCTTGGACATCGCTACCGCTCGGTGCGCCAGGTCCTCGACGTGGTGGTGTGTTGTTCGCTCCAACGGGAGTGGGGGGCACTGCAGACGTTGGGTGCTGATGTTCAGGTTGAGTTGCCATGGCGAAAAAAGCTGGAGGACTGTCGATCGGCAGAAATCGCGGTTGGGCGATTCTGGGTGTGTGAGAATATCGTCTAACAGGCGCTTAGCCATGATGGGAGCGGGGTATCTCTTACTGAATCCTGAAAATGCCTACCACCGAAAGCAATCTTGTTTTCGAGGAGTAGGAAGTTACCGCCCGCTCTTGCGTGCCCGCAAGCCAGCCACGACATCGGTCGAAGTCGGCTTCACAACGGGAGGTGGATTCTTCAGTTCATGCTGAATGCGCCCCTTCAACATCGCGGATGCGGCGTTGAACTCTCCGAGCGAGAGCTTTCCCGCGCGTTGAAGTTCACGTAGATTTTCAAGCGTGAATCCTTCCGGGGTGCTTTCTGACTGCGCGTCCTTCCGAACGCGCATGACGATGACATAGCCGATGATCCCAGCCACCAACAGCCCGCCGAGCGAGAGCCAGAGCGGAATGGGTGACGATGCGATCAACGGATGCATTCGTGCTCGTACTTACTTCGTGGCTGCTTTCGCCTTGGCGTTCACGAGAGCGTTCCAGTCGTCGGCTGCGACGTCTTCTGTTTTCGCATTGACGAGCAATCGGTCGGCGACCTTCGCCTCGCGAATGATGTGCATCACTTCGCCGATGCCGTTGTTCTTCTCGAGATCCTTGCGCAGCACTTCTGGTCGCACGTTCTGCTGTTGTGCAAGCGACGCGATGCGCCCGTTGAGTTCAGCCTCGGTGACCGTGACGCCGAATTGTTCCGAGAGTTTACCGACGATGAAGAAGAGCTTCAGCTTACGGCGCACAGCGTCGACGCTTCCGCTTTGCATTTCAGCAACGCGTCGCTCAGCGGATTCTGCATCAACGCCGCGGGAAAGCAGGTTGTAGCGCTGCTGCTCAAGCGTGCGTGAAACTTGCATCTCGCTAAGTTTCGCGGGCATCTCGAAATCTGTGGCATCGAGAATCGCTTCGAATGCTTGCTCGCGCATGGCAGCGCGTTGCTCGCCATCGCGGCGTTGCTCGAGCGCATCGTTGACTTGTTCACGGAGCATTGCTTCGCTCTCAAGACCGAAGAGTTCAGCGAGTTTGCCTACTTCTTGCGGGGTAATGCGCTCGGCCTCTTTCACGGTGAAGTTCACCGTGATCGTCTTGCCGCGAAGTTCTTCGCGCTCGTGCGCATCTGCGCCGACGACTGTCACCGCGATTGTCGTGCCGACACTCTTGCCGAGCAACGCAGCTTCGAGTCCTTCGAAGATCATGCCCAGCAGGGCGCCCTTGCCTTCGTCTTCCTTCGCAGGGACGACGCACAGCGCGTTCTCTGATTCAAAGTATGTGCCCTCGCGACCTTCGACGGTGACGACTGCTTTGCCGACCATGCGGTCGAGGTGCTCGAATGGTCCCTCAATGCGAACAGGGGTACCGAAACGGTAGCACTGGCGCAAGAGTTCACCGTCGATGTGCTCTTGCTTAATCTCCACGATTGGGCGCTTCACAGTGATCGCGTCGGCGCCTTTGATTTCAAAATCAGGCAGCGTCTCGATGTCGACTTGGAAGACGAATGGCTTGCCACGCTCAAGCATGGGAATCGCGGCGCCTTCGATTTGCATTGGCTCAGAGATAGGTCGCAGCGACTTTGTTTCGAGCGCCTTCTGATAAGCCTCAGCCATGACCTGTTGACGCGTCTCCGAACCGAGCGAATCACCCAAACGCTTTTCGAGAAGCGCGCGCGGCGCCTTGCCTTTGCGGAAGCCTGGAACTTGCGCGCCAGCAGCGAAGCTCTTGAACGCAGCGTCGAGGCGAGCGTTCACAGCAGAAGCTGGAACGGTCAGCGTAATTCGCTTCGCGCAAGGTGCGGTGTCAGCGACTTGGATGTCAACTTCGATCGATTCAGCTGTGGTGGTCATTGAACAAAAATCCTTCTATCGGGCAGTGGAGTGAGCCGAGCAAGGTAGCAAAGCCAACGCTTGAAGGCAAAAGTGAAACGGGCTCTTTGACGAATATCAAAGAGCCCTGGTGGATTGCAAGGTCAAACGCTCACGCGTCGTGCTTATAGGGTGGAAAAAAGAAGATCGGCGTAGGTCGGAAGTGGCCAGTGGTCCGCAGGCATCCGGCGCTCGAGCGCGTCGGAGCACTCGCGCAGTTTCACCATCGCAACCACCACGGAGTCACGCATGAATTTCATGTGCTTCTCGGTGTCCGGTTCACTGTGTGTCAGGGTCTTCTCGAGTTCGAGCATCGAACTGCGAAGAGCGTCCGCCATCTTCACATGCTCGCGGAGATCAAGTTCAGTGGCGGGGCATTCCACGCCAGCACCCTGTGTTGCAGCCACAACATCCGCAAGTTCCGCCTGTGCGCGAAGCGCGGCGGGGAGGATCATCGTGCGCGTCATCCACGCCAGCGTTCGACCTTCAATCATGAGGAGCTTGATGTAGTGCTCCACAAGAATATCCGTGCGGGCATCAAGCTCGCGCTTGGAAAGCACGCCGTACTTCGCGAAGAGATCGGCAACCTTCTTGGGACGGAGCGCGGCGAGTGCTTCTGGCGTCGAGCGGAGATTTGGGAGTCCGCGCTTGGCCGCTTCGTCGTGCCATCCCTTGGAGTACCCATCGCCGTCAAAGCAGACACGACGGTGCTGCTTGATGGTTTCCTTGAGTAGCGTTTTCACCGCAGCTTCAAGTTTCGCCGGCGTTGGATTTTTGCCCGCGCGCTTCTCGAGCTGCGTCGCCATGAAGTCAATGCTCTCGGCGATGATCGTGTTGAGCACGGTGTTTGGCCACGCAACCGCCTGCGAACTGCCAACTGCGCGGAACTCAAACTTGTTGCCTGTGAACGCGAACGGAGATGTTCGGTTGCGATCGCTTGAGTGCTTTGGAATCTGCGGGAGCGTTGTCGCGCCGAGATCCATATCGCCACCCTTCATTGTCTTCTTCGCTTCACCGCTCTGCAGTTGATCGATGATGTCGGTGAGCATGTCGCCGAGGAAGATCGACATGATCGCTGGCGGCGCTTCGTTGGCACCGAGTCGGTGATCATTTGCCGCACTCGCGATAGACGCACGCAGCAACTCCGCATGCGAATCAATCGCACGAATCACTGCGCAGAGCACGGTGAGGAATTGCATGTTCGAGTGCGTGTCATCGCGCGGATCGAGAAGGTTTGCACCAGTGTCGGTTGAGAGCGACCAGTTGTTGTGCTTGCCCGATCCGTTGACGCCCGCAAATGGCTTCTCGTGAATGAGACAGACGAAGCCGTGCTTGGGCGCAGTTTCCTGCAGGATCGTCATCGTGAGCATTTGATGATCGACAGCGACATTTGCATTTTCAAATGTCGGCGCGATCTCAAACTGTCCCGGCGCAACTTCGTTGTGACGGGTTTTTACTGGAATACCGAGTTCAAACAAACGGCCTTCGAGATCGGCCATGAAGGAGAGGACGCGCTCTGGAATCGCGCCGAAGTAATGATCCTCCATCTGTTGACCCTTCGGTGCGCCAGCGCCGACGAGTGTTCTGCCGCAGATCTTGAGATCAGGGCGATCTGCTGCGAGTTCCGCATCGATGAGGAAGTATTCCTGTTCGACACCGAGTGTGGAGATGATTTGCTTGGTGGTCGTGTCGCCGAAGATGCGCACGAGTCGAAGTGCTTGCTTCGAGACTGCTTGAATCGAGCGCAGAAGCGGCGTCTTCTTGTCGAGTGCTTCGCCGGTGTAGCTCACGAAGACAGTGGGAATGCAAAGTGTCGCGTGCGCGCCGACCTTGTGAATGAACGCTGGGCTCGTTGCATCCCACGCGGTGTAGCCGCGCGCTTCATACGTATCGCGAATGCCACCGTGCGGAAAACTCGACGCATCGGGTTCACCCTGTACAAGTTGCGAGCCGCTGAACTTTTCGATCGCGCTTCCGTCGGAGTTGATCGAGAGAAAAGCATCGTGCTTCTCGGCAGTCAATCCGGTGAGCGGTTGGAACCAGTGGCAGTAATGCGTCGCGCCATTTTCGATCGACCAATCCTTCATCGCTCCCGCGACGGTGTTGGCGATCTTGGGGTCAAGCGCAGAGCCTGTGTGGATCGTCTTCTCCAAGTTCATGAAGACATCAGGCGGCAATCGCTTGAGCATGACATCGCCAGAAAATACCAAGCATCCGTATGTATCTGAGACGCGTCGTTGTGGCATAGAACGATCCTTCTGACCCGAGGTTGTGGCGGGCATCGGCTGTTGCATGGTTGTGTGGCCTAACTCAATACAGGTGGCGGAGTAGGCGGGTGTACCGAAGGCTCCGTCCTCTCGGCACAGGCTCAGTATCGGAGGCAATCGCTTCTCGCGCAAGGCGGCAAACGCCAGTGTTTTTTGGAATCGCGCAGCGGCGAAGGCTCCGAACTAGCGTTGTCGAGAGACCGGCGGAGGGCTTGAGCGTTGGGCGCGACGCGGTCGACCCTTCGACGCTGTGGTAATCCCAACGAGGCCAGCGAATTCCTGCGCGATTCCTTCGATTCCATGCTTGCGCTCATTGCGCGCGAATGCACCGATCCAACCCTTGCGCCAGAAGAAGAACACAAGCGTACTGGCAACGAGTGCCATCACTGCAAGCGAAAAGAGGTAGCCGTACTGCCAGCGGAGCTCGGGCATATTCCACGGCAGTGCGCCATCCTCATCTTGGAAGTTCATGCCATACACGCCCGCGATAAACGAGAGTGGCATGAAGATCGTCGAGATGATCGTGAGCACGCGCATGACATCGTTGAGTCGATTGGAAATCGCGTTGAGATAGAGGTCGATGAGTCGTTGCACCCGATCGCGTTGGAAGTCGACGATGTCTTGCAACGCCGCGAGTTCATCTTCAAGTTCGCGAAGGGAGAGCTGCGTTTCCTTGCTGAGGGCAGAGTGCTGCAGAAGTAAGCGCACGATTGACTCACGCAGCGGGATCACGCATGAGCGATACGTCATTAACTGCGTCCGCAGATGATGAATGCGGTGCAGCGTTGAACGGTCGGCGCGACGAGAGAGTGAATCCTCGATGCGGTCGACGCGTTTCTCAAGTTCTGCGAGTAGTGGGCGGTAGCTGTCCGCAATCGCGCGGCCGAGATGCATCAGAAGGAAATGCGTGCCCAGTTCACGGATGCGACCTGAGCCATCTTTGAGTTGCTCGCGCACACTCGCGAAACAATCGCCTGGTCGTTCTTGCACGGTGACGAGCACTTTTGGGGTCACGATGAAGTCGATGACTTCCGCATCTCTCGAATTGTGGATGAAGATCATCGTCGCAAGAAGGTGCGATCCGAAGTTTTGCACCTTGGCGCGCGCAGGTCCGTCGCGCAGGGTGTCTGCCGCGATCGGATGCAAGCCGATGAGACGATCCACTTGCGGTTCGACGACTGACATCGGTGCGCCTTCGATGTCGAGCCACGCGAAGCCGTTCCACTTCGCGATCATGTCATGCACGCTGTCGAGATCGGCGAGGACGGTCTCACTCGACTCTCGATGATTCCACAGAATCAACTCGTATCGAGGCGCGCGAATCGGCGTGCCCTCCGACCCTGCGCCTGGATTGTGTGTGGATTCATCACTCATGACTGAGGTTCGCGCCGGAGTTCGATGGCGAGCGCGTCTGCAAGCGTATCGCAGAGCACAGGCGGCGTTCGCCCGTGTTGCTGAGCGCCGCGGTCTGAGGAAGAAGTCTTTGGAGCGACGAGGGGCAAATCCCGCACGAACGAGAATCTATCAAATTCAGAGCGCGTCGCGTTCGTCGACTTCGATCCACTCTGCCGCGCCTGTTTCGGGTTCGAGGAGGAGCACGGTGAATCGACGCGCGCGATCGAGTGCGCCAGGGTTCATGCAACGCGTGGAGCCAACGCGTTGATCATGCGCTTCGTGTGAGTGACCACTCAGTAGATAGTCGACATGCTCGCCAAGAAGAAAATCAATTGCTTCGGGAAGATGTCCGTGGGTGACGCCGATCCGTTTGTCCCCGCACTTCACCACGCCAACTGGATGCTTGATTTCAATGCCGAGAAAATCCGCGTAGCGATGCAACGGTTTTTCATCGTCACAGTTTCCGAAGACAACCGTCGCCTCAAGTCCTGCAAACATGTCAAGAACTTGTTCGCTTCCGACATCCCCGAGGTGCACGAACCTCGTTGCGCCGCGCGATGCGAGAGCAGCGATAGCCGCGCGAGTGCGCTGCCAACGACCGTGTGAATCCGAAAGTACACCAATGATCTGGCCCATGATTGCGAGCCTCCAATTAGGTTTTCGTTTCCAAGGGTACTCTGCCTTTAATGAATTCCAATAGCGAAGTTTCGATTTCTTCACCAGTTACTAGATTTGCCCCATCGCCGTCAGGTCACCTGCACGTGGGAGGCGCAAGAACTGCCTTGTTTTGCTGGGCCTTCGCGAAGGGGCGCGGCGGGAAGTTTGTCATCCGCATTGAAGATACGGATCAGAAGCGATCGAGCGATGCAGCGAGCGTTGGCTTCCTCAAGGATCTTGAATGGTTGGGCATTCGTTGGGATGAAGGCCCTGTGTATGGCGCTCCAGACGGCAGCAACGTCGGTGGCGGACCTCACGGGCCGTATTTTCAATCCGAGCGATTGGACATCTACAACCATCACATTCAGCGTCTGCTCGATGCTGGCACCGCGTATGAAGCGTGGGATACCACGGAGGAGTTGGAGGCGTTCAGGAAGGAATCACTCTCGCGCAAGGAAGCATTTCGCTATCGATCTCGGGGCGAGATTTCTGCGGAGCAACGCGCTGCGTTTGTTGCTGAGGGACGCAGTGCCGTCATTCGCTTCCGCGCCGCGATTACGCCTGTGACGATTCCTGATGAAGTGCTTGGCTACACCGTGCTGCCTGCGGGAGAAGTCGATGACTTTGTGATCCGCAAGAAGGATGGATTTCCGACGTATCACTTTGCTGTGGTTGTCGACGATGAACTCATGCGCGTGACGCATGTTTTCCGCGCGCAAGAGCACTTCACCAACACCGCAAAGCATGTCCTCTTGCAAGACGCGCTCGGCTTCCGTCGCCCTGTATACGGCCATCTCTCGATCATCAAGAATCCTGATGACTCGAAGATGAGCAAGCGCGACAAGGACAAGGTGCTGCGCAAGGCAGTGAAGGAACGCACGCTCACCGCGCCGCCGCAGGACACTGTGAGTGTTGAGCAATGGACGGAGTGGCTTGCGAGTGACAATGTGCAACTCTCGCTTGATGGTGCGATCAAGCTCGCAGAAGCACTCGGCGTGCAGTTGCCTGAAATCAACGTCGATGACTTCCGCCGCTCGGGCTACTTGCCTGAAGTCATCTGCAACTTCCTCGCGCTCAATGGATGGAGCCCTGGCGGCGACGTCGAGAAGTTCGACAACGCATTCTTGCAAGAGCGCTTCGGACTTGATCGCGTGCTGAAGACGGCCGCGAAGTTCGATCGCGTGAAATTGCTCGCATTCAACACGGATGCAATGAACGCAATGCCGCACGATGTGTTTGTGCAACGCTGCCGCGCGCACGCAGAGATCTTCCGACCCGAGTTTCTCGCGATCCTCGACGCCGCGAAGTTCACGCTGTTGATGAAGGCGACGCACGAGCGCTCAAAGACACTCGATGAGCCGTTCAAGGGCAACATGTTTCTACTCGAATCCGATGAGTCATTGCCGTTCAAGGATGACAAGTCAGTCCGCAAGGCACTCGGCATCGGCGCGGTGCGCGAAGAGGGCGTGAAGTCTGGTCTCGAGCATCTCGTCGCGATTCGTGCGATCTTTGAAGGATGCACTTGGGAGCACGCCGCAATCGAACATGCTGCGCATGAGTACGCGAATGCGCATGCCGCAGGCAAAATCGGCAACGTTGCGCAGCCACTTCGCGTCGCAGCAAGCGGCACGACCGTGAGCCCGCCCATTTGGGACACACTCATCCTCGTCGGAAAAACAGGCGTACTTCGTCGTATCGAACGCTGCGTGCAATGGGCAGAATCATTGCGCTGAGAAGCAGCACCACGCGCGTTTACAACCGTCGACGCGATGGCTATACTTTCCGCCCACGGACCATTGGCGCAGTTGGTTAGCGCGTCTCCATGACACGGAGAAGGTCACTGGTTCGAGTCCAGTATGGTCCACTCCGTGAAACCCCCGCATGTAGGCATGTGGGGGTTTTTCGTTGGTGCGTTGCTGCGTTAGGCTCGGGTGCAATGGTGCGCGATGAGGGCGCAGGCGCGGGCGTCGCTGAGGGCGTCGTGGTGTTGGAGCGGGATGCCGAGGTGGGCTGCGACGATGTTGAGTTTGTGCGCGCTGAGTTGTGGGAAGGACTTGCGTGCCATGCTGACGGTGCACTCGAGGTGGAAGGGTAGGGTTTCACCGAGGGCGGATTGGATTTGTCCGCGGTCGAAGGGTGCGTTGTGTGCGACGTACATCGGTGCGTCGTGGAGCGGCGCATCTTGGAAGAGCGAAGGTTCGTTGAGATCTCGTCGAGCTTCGAGGATGAAGGCGAGAACTTCGCTCCAGCCGCGCTTGAGTGTTGGTCGTCCGCGCACGTTGCGTTCCGTGATGCCGTGGATGCGGATGTAGCGTGCGTCAAATCCTGTCAGTGGGTCGTAAAGCCAATGACGCTCGCGCACGACTGCTCCCTTGAGCACGACCGCGATGCCGAGTGCGCAGACTGCGCCGCTGTTCGGATTGGCTGTCTCGACATCGACGCCGATGATCATGGTGCTGCACGCGGCGAAAACGCGTGCTCTCCCTTGAAGGTGCGCTTCAATTCTTCAACGCCGCGTACGCCCAGCAAGACGCATTCGATTTTTCCATCGGTGCCGATCACGATGAGCGTGGGTCTTGCTCCCGTCGTGTTCAGTGGCGGTGGAAGTGGTTGCGCGCCGTATGCAGTGAGGCATCCTTGCGCATCGGCGCCGAGAAATGCTTCGCCGGTTTCGCGCGTGTCTTCGGGGGCAATGCCAACGACGACAACATCAGTGACGCCTGCTGCCGCATGCATCGCGTTGGCGACGCTTTCGCGGCATGGATCGAATGCACTCGACCACACGAGCAGCACCACGCGATGCGATGGATGAGTCGTGCGAAACTGTGCGAGATTGAATCGACTGTCGTCTTGGAGCGTGACAGAGAATTCTGCAACGTCGCGCCCGCGCCAGACGACAGCTTCGCGTTCGACTTCACGACTCAACAAAATCGTTGCGAGCGTGCCGCCCCACATGATCGCGGCAACAATCGAGAGCGTGAGTCCAATCGCGCTGAGTGCGAGTCCGAGCGGGATGTACGCGTGACGGAAACCGATGCGGCGCGCGTCAATCGCAGTTCGCAATCCCAGCGCGCCTGGCAGAACACCGAGGACGATTGGGCTGAGGAGAATCGATGCGACGCCGAGGATCGCACACATCGCGGGGAGGTTCGCGGTCTGTTTCGGTTGCTGTGTGGGCTCCTCGTCCGTCGCAAGAATTGCTTCAGGTGTGGAGGATTGCTTCTTGCGCGTCATGCGTCGCAACAGCGCGCGGATCTTCGTGGGGAGTTTTGAATCGCCCCAATTCACTAAGCGTCGCACTCGATCACTTGCAGATGCGAGCAAGACCACGCCGAGCATTGTCAATGGAAATCCAGGGAGGAACGGCACCGGACCGAGGGAGAGCCCCGCAACCACGAGGATGCAGCCCGAGGTGAGCAGGAGCGCGCGTCGGAACGTGGAATGTTGCTGCGCGCGTTTGGCGAGGAGTTCGTCCGGCGGCGATAGGGGAGAAGTCATGCGCGCCTCCCAGATGACGAGATCTTCAAACAGGGCGAAAACGCGGCCAGCAGGAGTCGAACCTGCAACCCCGAGCTTCGTAGGCTCGTGCTCTATCCAATTGAGCTATGGCCGCAACTGAGGGGAAGATTATAGCGAGTCGAACGCGCGCTGTCTTAGCGATCAAGCGTGATCGCGTGAGTGACTTTCGACGCATCGGCATCCGTGGATGCAGCGACCACTGAGGGCGCTCTGAACGCGCGCTGGGCTGCTTCAAACACAGGCTGCGCGAAGATCGCAAGCGCGATGATGCTCACGCCACCGATGACTGCTGCAATCTTCGGCCAAGGCGATTGCACTGCGGTCACGGTCTCGCTGCGTGGGTTCGATTGCGCGAGCATCGGGAGCACCACCAACTGCATGTAGTAGAAGACCGACACTGCGCTGTTGACTGCCGCAATGATGACGAGCGCAGTTTGACCTTGCTCAAGCACCGCGGTGAAGAGATAAATCTTTCCGAAGAACCCGATCATTGGCGGAAGACCAACGAGACTTGCGGCTGCGAGTGCGAGTGTCCATGCGAGCAGCGGTTGTCGATGACGCAATCCTGCGATGTCTTCGAGTGTTTCAACTTCTTCGCCGTTGCGCTCAAGCGCGCACAGCACAGCGAGCACCACGGTGTTCATCACGCCGTAGCCGACGAGATAAAAGAGCACTGCATCGAGTCCGGCTTCAGGACCTGCGAGCAATCCCATCATGAGGTAGCCCGAGTGCGCGATGGAGCTGTAGCCGAGCATGCGCTTCACATTGCGTTGCAGCAGCGCACCGATGTTGCCGAGCGTCATCGTCAGCACGCTCATCATCCAAAGCATTGCAGCAATGGGCGCGGGAAGACCTTGTAGTTCAACTTCCTGACCGTTGAGCACCGCTGCATGTCCAGACCAACCGAGCATCGAGAGAAGCAAGATCAACGCGAGAATGCCCGCGACTTTCGGACCAAATCCGAGGAATGCTGTGACTGGTCCTGATGCACCTTCGTAGACATCGGGTGCGTAGAAGTGCATCGGCACCGCAGCAAGTTTGAACGAGACGCCGAGGATCGCCATCACTGCGCCAACGATTGCGAGGGTAGAGATCCCGCCCTCGGCTGCTTGCCTCGAGAGCACCTCCGCCATTTCGGTGCATTGCAATGTGCCTGTTGCGCCGTAGAGCAACGCGAATCCGTAGAGGAAGACTGCGCTCGACATTGCGCCGAGGAAGAAATACTTCACGCCTGCTTCTTGTGCTTTGCGTGCGTGTCGACCGACGGCGACCATCACGTAACTCGGAAGGCTCGAGAGTTCGAGCGCAAGAAAGAGCCAGATCAAATCGGTTGCTGATGCGATGAGCATCGTGCCCGCGACGCTGAGGAGCATGAACGCGTGGAACTCACCGCGCAACACGCGCACTGCTTCGAACGGAACGCGACCAGAATCAAACGCGGCTTCGAGCCGTCGATCGACTGCAGTGCCACCGATCATGACGAGCAAGATTGCGATGCATGCGATGAGTGGTTTCGCGAAGGAGCCGAGGTACGGAAGAAGAAGACCGCTCGATTCTGCTGCGTCTGTGCTGTAGCTCCACGTACACGCGACAACACTGAGCGCGAGGAAGACTGCAGAGATGAGCGGCACGCTCCGTCGCAGTGACGCGTTCTGCATGAGTCCGAGCACCGCGACAACTACGGCGCCGAAACAGAGCACCATTTCTGGTGCGATGAGGGTGAGCTTGGCGGTAGTCGGATCCATGGTGATCGGTTCGAAATCAAGTCAGGTCGAAAGACATCTGCGTTACTTCTGCGTCGCGTCAGCAAAGGGAGAATTGGCCGTTTCCGTTTCGTCGTTGAGCAGCGTGCCATCACGGATGTAGCGCTCCACGAGCGCGGGGTATGGCTTGAGCATGTTTTTCACGCTCGGCTCAATCGCTTTGAACATCGGCTCTGGGTACAAACCGAGGACGAGGCATGCAATCGCCAGTGGAAGCAAGATGCCAATCTCGCGCGCGCCGATGTCGACGGGCAGCGCACTGGTTGGTGCGTGATGCGAAGTGTGCGCGTGATCTTTGTCATGCGCGCCTGGCTCTCGTAAGGGACCCCATACGAGTCTTCCAACAAGCATGAGCAAGTACATCGCTGCTGCGATGAGCCCTAAGCCCGCGATGATCGCGAACCACGGTCCCATCAAACCTGGATAGCCAGTTGCTGCGGTGTCTTCAGCGATGAACGCGCCCACCAGGCAATAGAACTCGCCAGGGAAACCGTTGAGGCCTGGAAGTCCGAGGCTTGCAAGCGCGAAGAACACCATGAAGAAGGACCAGATCGGCATGCGGCGATAGAGACCGCCGAGTTCATCCATGTCCTTCGTGTGGTAGCGCTCGTACACCATGCCGATGCAGAGGAACAACGCGCCTGTGGAGAGTCCGTGGCTGATCATGTACATCACGGAACCCGTGACGCCGATGGAGTTCAGCGAGAACATGCCGAGCATGCAGAATGCGATGTGCGTGACAGAGCTGTAGGCGACGAGTTTCTTCGCATCGTGTTGCACCCAACAGATGAGCGCAGCAGCAACGATGCCGATGAGACAGAGCACCGCGAGCACGAAGTTCCATTCGACGCCGCCGATAGGAGCCATCGGAAGCGCGATGCGGAACTCGCCGAATGTGCCGAGTTTCAGCAGGGTTCCAGCGAGGATGACCGAGCCGCCTGTGGGCGCTTGATCGTGCACGAGCGGCAGCCACGTGTGCAAGGGAACGAGCGGAATCTTCACCGCGAATCCTGCCATGAGCAGAATGAAGACCCACACTTGCTCGGATGCAGGAAGTGTGGTGGAGCAGAACTCGGTCATCGGTCCGATGCCAAAGTTCCACTCGCCTGTTGCGGCATGCATCTTCATCGCGACGTAGAGCAATCCAACCAGTGTCAGGATGCCACCACCGAATGAGTACAGCACATACTTCACCGCAGCTTGACGGCGTTGCAGTCCGCCCCAGTTTGCGATGAGGAAGAACATCGGAATCATCGTGAATTCGTAACTCACGAAGAAGAGCACAGCGTCGCGCGCGAGGAATGCGCCGAGCATCGATGCTTCAAGCAGCAGGAACCAGAAGTAGTACTCCTTCACACGCTCGTTGATTGAGGTGAAGGAGCCAATGAGGATGAGCGGCATCAGGAATGTCGTCATCAAGATCAGCAGCAGTGCGACGCTGTCGGCGCCGAGGCTGATAGAGACACCCATCGCAGAGAACCAACTGGTCGCATCATTGGTTGGTGCGAAGAGGCCATCCGTCCAATGTGGGAATGTCCATGCGAAGAGCATTGCCACGGCGAGCGTTGCAAAGGCACCGAACGTGCCGATCCATTTCGCCAGAGGCGACGGAGAAAATCCAACGATCGCTGCGCATGCGATCGGGACGAGAATAAGTGCGTACGCGAGTGTGACTTCCATCAACCGTTCCCTCGCAACCAAATCCAGAACACCCAACCTGCGATGAGTACGAATCCGCCCGCCATTGTCGCGGCGTATCCCTGAAGGACACCGTTGTAGAGCGGTTGAAAGAGTCGCGCGACAGCCACGGGGACTCGACCTGTTCCGTCGACGAGGAATCCATCGACAACTGTCTTGTCAAAGAAGTGGAGGATGTGCGATCCAGCCCACAGCGGCAAGCGGAACATCATGTGGTAGATCTCGTCGACGTACCAACGGTTCTCGAGCGTCGTGGGAATCCATCGAGTGAGGATGAATCCACGCAGTGCGCCGCGCACGCGATCGGCTGCAGAGCGATCCGCGAGATGCATCCAGAACGCGATGCCGATGCCGATGACGCATGCTGCGGATCCAACGATCGACGTCATCAAGTGCGCGCTGAGTCCGAGCACGTCTTGACCGTGGACTTCACCGCTGCCTGCAACGGCACTCGAATGCGCGATCATCGTTTGCACCCAGTTTTCACCGTGGAAAAAGAGCACGTTGTACGCAGGCCATCCTGCAGCGACCGCGCCGATCGCAATCAAGATGAGCGGAATGCGAATCGCCCAACGAGGTCCGTGGGGATGGAAATCGTGCTTTGCGCCGAGGCTCAGCCCTGCAACTGGCGCGTGATGCGCATCATGCGTGTCGTCATGTGCATCATGCTGATCGTCACCTGCTTCGAAGTGCACAGGACCAGCGAATGTTCGGAACCACACGCGGAAGGTGTAGTAGGCGGTGATTCCTGCGGTGAGCAGTCCAAGCCAACCGAGGAATTGGAAGTCACTGCGTTCGGAGCCGAGTGCTGCGGTGAGGATCGTGTCCTTCGAGAAAAACGCAGCGGAGAACGGCAGTGCGCTTAGCCACAGGCATCCAAGCAGCGCGAGGTAACTCACGAGTCGGAAGCCGGGAACCTTGCGGAGTCCTGAGAGTTTGCGGATGTCGATTTGCCCTGCGAAACCGTGCATGACTGCGCCGGCGGTCAAGAAGAGCAGCGCCTTGAAGAACGCGTGCGTGAAGACGTGGTAGCCAGCGCCGAAGGTGGTGCCAACGCCGAGACCGAGGAACATGTAGCCCAACTGCGAAATCGTTGAGTACGCCCAGACGCGCTTCATGTCGTACTGCGCCATGCCGATCGTCGCGGCAACAAACGCAGTGAGACCACCGACCCATGCGACTGTCGCCAGCGCATCTTCATGCAGCGCGAAGAGCGGATACATGCGCGCTATGAGATACACGCCTGCAGTCACCATCGTCGCTGCGTGAATCAACGCAGACACTGGCGTCGGACCTTCCATCGCGTCAGGCAGCCACGTGAAGAGCGGAATTTGCGCGCTCTTTCCAAACGCGCCGAGCATGAGCAAGAATGGAATCGCGCCCGGCATCCAATCGCCGTGGCCCGCAGTCGGTCCAGCTTCAAGCACGCTAAAGAGTGTTGCGTAATCGACCGTGCCGTAGTTCACCCAAATCAAACTGATGCCGAGCGCGAGCCCGAGGTCACCAATGCGATTCATGATGAACGCCTTTTTCGCGGCAGCCACTGCCGAAGGCTTCGAGTAGTAGTAGCCAATGAGCAGGTAGCTTGCGAGACCAACGCCTTCCCAACCGAGGTAGAGCACGACGAGATTGCTCGCCATCACAAGCGTCGCCATCGCTGCAAGGAAGACGCTCACGCCGCCGAAGAATCGCGTGTAGCCCTTGCCAACATCGGATTCCATGTACTCGCTCGCGTAGATCGCGATCAGTGAACCGAGTCCGGTGACGAACAGCATCCAGAAGAGCGTGAGTGAGTCGACATAGAGCGCGAAGGGCGCGCTGAAGGACTGGAATCGATCGGCATTGCCCCAACTGAAACTCATCCATTCAAACAGGCCAACAACGCGTGGTGCGCCTTGGCCTAGTTGTTGGAAGAGCATGCATGTGAGCACGAACGAACCGATCAACGCGACGATCGTGATGAACGCGGGCAGCTTGCTTCGGACGCGCATCGCACCGCAAATGGTGCAGAGCAACGCGGAGAGCGCGGGAAGTCCAATGATGAGCCCCGCCCACTTGAGATCTGGCGCGTCGACCGCGGGTTGGATGACGCCGATCGCGGTTGCGGCGGCATGGTCCGTTGCGTCAGCGAGAAGAGAAAAATTCAGCATTCCTTGAGCTCCGACCATGCTTCGCTGTCAAGCGTCTCGCGCCTTCGATAGAGAAGAACAACAAGACCGAGTGCGAGGGCTGCTTCAGCTGCCGCAATCGTCAGGATGAAGATGACAAACGTCTGACCATCTGGATTTCCGTGGACTCGGCCAAAGGCAATCATCGCGAGGGCTGCACCTTGAAACATGAGTTCGGTGCAGAGGAACATGACGATCATGTTGCGACGCGAAAGGAAGCCCACCAGTCCGATGCCAAAGAGCAGGGAACTCGTGAGGAGCGCAGCGTTCACGCTCGACGCGTCGTAGGTCGCAAGGAGTTCGGTCATCGGGGTCCCCCTGATTCTGGTTCCACCGAGAGACGCGAGAGTCCGGCGAGTACTCGTCGTTCATCTTCGCCGAGTTCGACTTGTTTGCGCGCGAGAACCACTGCGCCGAAAAGTGCCATGGTCAGAATCACGCCAGCGACTTCGATCGACGCGGGATAGTCGCGCACGAGCGTCGTGCCAACAACTTGTGCATTCATCGGAAGATCAGCGGCACTCAGAGAAATGCGTTGGTCTTTGCCTTGCGCAGTCACGACAACGAAGTGATCTTTGCCATCACTTTGGACGACCGCATTCGGATCACTCGCAACGAATGTGATTGGCTCGTCC
>Ga0209553_1000297_pt1 | contig 26224 bp, 26 predicted proteins | sample LauGreFBDMM110DN_2_FD_188217 | JGI IMG/M metagenome (GOLD analysis project Ga0209553, IMG submission 188217) | Freshwater lake microbial communities from Lake Michigan, USA - Fa13.BD.MM110.DN (SPAdes) (version 2) | ecosystem: Environmental > Aquatic > Freshwater > Lake | place: Lake Michigan...
GAGTCGCCTTCGACCAAAAACACTTCGTTGTGTGCAATGTCTTTGCTCTCGCAATCGGTCAGTTTGCCAGGCAATACCGCCACGCCAGAGCTCTTGCGCTTCTCCACTTTTTGGCCGGCTTTTTGACGATGCTGCGCGGCCTTGATGGCCAACTCGGCCAACTTTTTCCCGTACTCCACATGCTCGTTCAGCCACAACTCTAGACTGGGACGCACAAAGCTAGAGACTAAACGCACCGCATCTCGCGAATTCAATCGCTCTTTGATTTGACCTTGAAATTGCGGGTCGAGCACCTTGGCCGACAAAACAAAACTGGCGCGCGCAAACACGTCTTCGGGCATGAGCTTGACACCCTTTGGTAGCAAGCTGTGAAGTTCAATGAAACTCTTGACCGCCGTGAACAAACCATCGCGCAAACCACTGTCGTGCGTGCCGCCTGCGGTGGTGGGAATGAGGTTGACATAGCTTTCGCGAACAGGCTGACCATCTTCTGTAAATGCCACCGCCCAACTGGCGCCTTCACCTTCTGCAAAGCTGTCGTGGTTGCTGTCTGCAAAGCCTTCATTTTCGAAAAGAGGAATGACGGGATCGCCATTCAAAGTTTGCATGAGGTAATCGCGCAGTCCGGCTTTGTATTGCCAAGTTTGGGTCTCTTTGGTTTTTTCGCTGAACAAGGTCACTGTAACGCCGGGCATGAGCACCGCTTTGCTTCGCAGCAAATGCGTAAGCTCGGTCATGGGCAAGACACTCGATTCAAAATACTTGGCATCGGGCCACACACGCACCGTGGTGCCTTGCTTGCGATCGCCTTCACCGGCTTTGCGCGTGAAGAGTTGCTCAATCACATCGCCGCCAGAAAATGCCAACGCAGCCACTTGACCTTCACGGTAGCTGATGGCTTCCAAACGTTTGGCCAAGGCATTGGTGACACTCACACCCACGCCATGCAAGCCGCCCGAGAAACTGTAGGCGCCGCCCTTGCCCTTGTCGAATTTACCGCCTGCATGCAAACGCGTGAAGACCAACTCAATGACAGGCGCTTTTTCTTCAGGGTGCAGCCCGAATGGGATGCCGCGACCATCGTCTTCAATGCTGACCGAGCCATCGGCATGAAGGCTGACTTTGATTTTTTTGCCGTGGCCCGCCAGCGCTTCGTCGGCTGCGTTGTCGAGCACCTCTTGAATGACATGCAAGGGGTTGTCGGTACGGGTGTACATGCCCGGTCGTTGTTTGACGGGCTCTAAGCCTTTCAGGACTCGAATCGAGCCTTCGCCATATTCAGGGGTTGATTTTGCAGAGGTAGGTGTAGCCATGGGCGCAGATTGTAGTGTGAATTAAGGCAAAGTACTGGATAAATTTACAGTTCAATCAGGCATTTGACTTCACAATCGGGCATCATGCTTGGCACGCAGCTTTCCAGCAAACGAGATTCAACAGGAGTATTGAGACGATGCACGGCATAGAAGCCCCTTCCCTTTGGGTCCAGCGATGGTCGCACTTGGCCAAACCTCAAAGTCAGGTTTTGGATCTGGCTTGTGGCGCAGGCAGGCACATGAAGTACTTTCAGAGTCTCGGGCACCTTTGCACAGGTTTAGACCGCTCTGCCGAGGCCTTAGTGGAAGCTTCCTCCTACGGAAAGGTCATCGAGGCTGACATGGAAGGCGGCCCCTGGCCCCTAAGCGGCCAGACCTTTGATGTGGTGGTCGTTGCCAATTACCTATGGCGCCCTCTAATGCCTCGAATTTTGGAATGCTTGGCGCCAGAGGGGCTCTTAATTTACGAAACTTTTGCTCTGGGCAACGAAAAATTTGGCAAACCTTCTCGTCCCGACTTCTTGCTCAAACCTGGCGAGTTGCTACAAACATGTGCCCAGCTGCATGTCATTGCTTATGAAGATGGGTATTGGAATCAACCCGCTAAGTGCGTTCAACGAATTGTGGCCGCGCAGAAAGTCAATGACTTACCGCATCCGTTTTGGCTTAGCAGTCGTTAGAATGCTCATTTGTCGACCATTTCATTCGCCATGACGAAAACTTTTCAACCCATTACCGGCAGCATTCCCGCCATGGTCACCCCCATGTTGGAGGACGGCTCTGTCGATTACGCCAGCCTGCGAAAACTGATCGAATGGCACATTGCCGAAGGCACCGATTGCATTGGCGTGGTAGGCACCACTGGCGAGTCGCCTACTGTCAATGTTGAGGAACACAGAGAAATCATTCGGGTGTCGGTTGAACAAGCCAAAGGCCGCGTGCCTATCATGGCCGGTTGTGGCGCCAACTCCACCGCTGAGGCTATCGAGCTGGCCAAGTTTGCCAAAAGCGTTGGCGCCGATTGCCAATTGCAAGTTGTGCCCTATTACAACAAGCCAACTCAAGAAGGCCTTTACCAGCACTTCAAGGCCATCGCAGAAGCGGTGCCCGATTTGCCAGTCATTTTGTACAACGTGCCTGGCCGATCCGTGGCCGATATGCAGCACGAAACAGTTTTGCGTTTGGCACAAGTGCCTGGCATTGTGGGCATCAAAGAAGCCACCGGCAACATTGAACGCGCACAGTGGCTCATTCGCGATTTGCCCAAAGAATTCGCTGTCTATTCGGGTGATGATCCAAGCGCTGTGGCACTCATGCTGTGCGGCGGCAGAGGCAATGTCAGCGTGACAGCCAATGTGGCACCCCGCTTGATGCATGAATTGTGTGTAGCCGCCATGGCGGGCAATGTTCAAAAAGCCATGGAAATTCAATTCAAATTGATGCCCATTCACAAGAATTTATTTGTAGAAGCCAACCCCATTCCCGTTAAATGGGCCATGGCCCGAATGGGCTTGTGCGGTGGCACATTGCGCTTGCCAATGACCGAACTCTCAAAATCTCAGCAGCCCGTGGTTGAAGCCGCGTTGCGTGCCAGCGGACTTATTTAAGGACACCCCCGTGAATCGATTTGCCCCATCTGCTAGTCACTTCAATGCAATGGCTTGTGCCGCCGCCCTTACCTGCTTTTTGTCCGGCTGCTCTACTTTAGAAGAAAGCAAAATTGACTACAAAAGTGCCAGTCAAGCACCCACGCTTCAAGTCCCGCCAGACCTCACGCAGTTGAGGCGTGACTCTCGGTATCAAGTGGCTGGCTCGAACAGCGCATTGGCCAGTGCCGCAGCGGCAACTTCGCCCGCTCGAGTCGCTCTCGATGCTGGCACAGCAGCCAATCAAGCGGGCGAAGCTCGCATTGTGCGCGCAGGCACTCAGCGTTATTTGGTCATCAACAGAAGCGCAGATTCCGTGTGGGAGCCATTGCGTGAATTTTGGAAAGACAATGGTTTCGTGCTCAACCTTGACCAACCCGAGTTGGGCATCATGGAAACTGACTGGGCCGAAAATCGCGCTAAATTGCCACAAGACTTTTTGCGAAAAGCCGTCGGCAAAATGTTTGACTCGCTCTACTCCACTGGCGAGCGTGATCGCTTTCGCACCCGCATTGAGAGAACTGCCAATGGTTTAGAAATTACCATCACCCATCGAGGTTTGGCTGAAATCTATACCAGTCCCTTGAAAGACTCCACAGTTTGGTCGCCCCGTGCAGCAGATCCTGAATTAGAAATTGAATTTCTGCGTCGTCTGATGATGAGATTGGGCGGCCAGAGTCTCTCTGCCAATGCTGCTTCCACCAACTCAGCCAACTTGGCCGCGGCCGCATCGTCTGGCACAGTCATGCCTGCCGATGTGAAGCTGATCAAACAGAACAATCTGCCCGCCATCGAAATCAAGGACGGCTTTGATCGCGCATGGCGACGCGTCGGTGTGGCCATTGATCGAACTGGATTTACGGTAGAGGACCGTGATCGCGCACAAGGTGTGTTCTTTGTGCGTTATGCACCACCCGGCACCACAGGCAAAGAACCAAGTTTCTTTGCCAAGCTGTTTACAAGCGACAAAGTCATTCCAACACTGGCCAAATACCGCATTGCAGTCACCAGCAAGGGAGACGTTTCAACGGTGATGGTTCAGGGCGCTGACGGCATTCCTGAAACCTCGGCCAATGCAGACAAAATCATCAAATTGTTGGCTGACGAAATCAAATAAAAACCAACACCACGCCAGACTCACAAAGTCTGGACGAAAAAAAACCCCGCAGAGCGGGGTTTTTCTTTGACTGCCAAGAATTACTTCTTAGGCGCTTCTGCAGGAGCAGCAGGTGCTGCGGCTGGCGCAGCAGCAGGAGCAGCATCAGCTGGCTTAGCATCAGCAGCAGGCGCTGCAGGAGCGGCTGGTGCAGCAGCTGGCGCTGGTGCGGGTGCTGGTGCAGCAGCTTCTTTTTTACCGCAAGCAGCCAAAGCAGCAGCAGCGATGATGGCAGCCAAAACGAGGGACTTGGTCATGATTATTATCCTTAAAGTTAGTAAAAAACAATTTCCGGGAAATTGTCATCAGGTTTAGAAAATCCTGTTGACAGAATAGCAAGCACTCGAGCTCTTGCTATACAGCCTCAGATTATAGCCTTAATCATGTCAAATCATTTTCCATTAAGCCAGATGGGTGCCACCACCCCTCCTCCCACCAGGCCTTCATCAATTGAGCAGCCGCCTCGGTCAAGCCCGAAGCCTCCTTGGCATTTAAGAGCCTCTCATTGGCCAACTTTTGAAGCAGCTTGGCGTCTCTTCCAGCTGCCCGAAAACTTTCACCATTGATAAAAATGTGCTTGGCATCAAACAACATTTTGGTTCTTCGATCGAGGCGAACACAAGATGGCCATGCAAACGCACTTAACACGTCCTGATCTGGGGGGTCGAACCACACACTGGGCTTGGGTTCCGTCAATGTTTCACCCAGCAAACAATTCAAAATTTGGGGATCTTTGAGCGCTTTGGCTACCGATTGTGAAGCAAATTTTTGCAACGCCGCTGGAATACCAGCGTCCTTGATGGCCGCCGCTTGACTGGGATCTTGGTAAATCACATCCAAACTTGAGCCCGCATTTTCAGCCATCTCTTCGGACAGTCCCATCAACAACTCACTGGCCAACTCGGCACTTCGAGGCACCTTGAAGCCAATGGAATAAGTCATGCACTCACCCACAGCAGTGCCATCGTGGGCATATCCCGGGGGCAAATAGAGCATGTCACCAGGGTTCAGCACAAATTCAGCTTCGGGCTTGAATGCTTTCAAAATTTTGAGAGGCACACCTTCTTGCAACTCAAACTTTTTCTGTCGGCCAATTCGCCACTTCCGCTGACCATGTGCCTGCAAAAGAAACACGTCGTAGCTGTCGAAATGGGGTCCCACACCACCACCCTCCGTGGCATAACTGATCATCAGGTCGTCAAGTCGCGCATCAGGCACAAATCGAAATTGCTGCAAGAGCGCATGAACCGCATCGTTGTGAAGGTCCACCCCTTGGATGAGCACCGTCCAGTCGGGCGTTTTCAGGGAAGGCAAACTTTTTCGGCTGATCGGGCCTTTTTTCAAGGTCCATTTCTCAACTTTTCTAACAATGTGGCGCGACTCAACCTCCTCGCTTTCAACCATGTTCAACAAGGCGGTTCGGTCGATCAAGGGCTTCATGCCCGGGATGGCTTGCCGAATGAGCAATGGTTTCTTCTGCCAATGGCGTTTCATGAATTGGGCAGGGGTCAATCCCGCCAACAAGATCAAGGGTGTATTTTTTTGCATCACATTCAATTCAAAATCGATTTCAAAACTGCGACAATTCTTAGATGGATATTACTTCTCAATGTGTGGTCGAACTGACCTGGACGCTCAAAGATACTTTGGGCGAAGTTTTAGACGAGCTCGATGAGCCGGTTGCCTTCTACCTGGGTGGTCATGATTTGCTGCCTAAAATTGAAGAAGCGCTTCAGGGCCATGCCGCGGGAGCCAAAGTCGATTTGCACCTTGAACCCGAAGATGCATTTGGAGATTTTGACGAGAACTTGCTCTTCTTAGAACCCCGCGCGCTCTTTCCCAAAGACATTGAGGAAGGTCTCACCATAGAGGGCAACGCATTGCCTGCTGGCTGCAACCCCGATGCGCCACGCAATGTGCTTTACACCATCACCGAGGTTTATCCCGACCACCTGGTGCTAGATGGCAACCATCCTTTGTCAGGCATCGCGCTGCGCATTAGCCTCAAGGTGAATCTGGTGCGCTTGGCCACTTCGCAAGAGCAAGAAGCAGGTACCTGTGGTACTGGGTTTTTTAAAATTGAAATTGATCCGACTTGATATCACCGCTTGCCAGTTGATCCATAACCACCTTCACCACGTTCGCTGGGTGCATCAAAATCTGAGACCACATTGAATGTGGCCTGAACCACAGGAACGATGACCATTTGTGCAATCCGTTCCATGGGTTGAATGGTGAAGGCCTCTTGACTTCGATTCCAGCAACTGACCATGAGCGGGCCCTGATAATCGCTGTCGATCAAGCCCACCAAATTACCCAGCACAATGCCGTGCTTGTGACCCAAACCAGAGCGCGGCAAAAGCATGGCGGCATAACCAGGATCTTTGATGTAAACAGACAGCCCGGTGGAAATCAGTTGCCATGCGTTGGGTTGCAGGGTGATGGGGGCGTCCATACAGGCTCGCAAATCTAGGCCCGCACTGCCCGGTGTAGCGTATGCAGGCAATTGATCGGCCATGCGGGCATCCAAAATTTTCAAGTCAACATTCATTTTCATGAGGTCCAAATTAAGACGAAGTGAAGTGATTGGAGCGGCTTAAGTGCGGGAATGGTTTTTGCCAATTCGGCTCGCAATTTCTTTCACCAAGTCTTGCGCCAGATGCGTTTTGGTGTCGCGCGGCATCTCTTTGGCACCCGTGGCATCGACCAACAACAAAGCGTTGTCGTCTTGTCCAAATGTAGACGGGCCAATATTGCCCACCAACAGAGGCACATCTTTGCGCACCCTTTTGGCTGTGGCTTGGGCCAACAAATCATGGCTTTCTGCTGCAAAGCCTACGCAAAATAAATCGCCACTTTGCGCCCGAGCCGATTTGGCAACAGCGGCCAAAATGTCTGGGTTTTCGACAAAACTCAATTCAGGGGTGTCTCCCGAGCCATCTTTTTTAATCTTGTGATCAGCCGCATGATCGGGTCGCCAGTCGGCCACGGCTGCGGCAGAAATGAAAATCGTGGCCGATTGAACGGCCAGTTGAACAGCGTCGCGCATTTGCATAGCCGACAAAACATCGACCCGTTGTATGCCACGCGGCGTTGACAAACTCACAGGCCCAGCAATCAGCGAGACTTTGGCGCCCGCATGATGGGCGGCCTTGGCAATGGCAAAACCCATTTTGCCGCTGGACAAATTGGTGATGCCTCGAACGGGGTCGATGGCCTCATAGGTGGGGCCGGCTGTAATGAGCACATGCTTGCCTTGAAGCACTTTTGGGGTCCAAAAGGAGAGCAATTCATCTACAATTTCTTCGGCTTCGAGCATGCGGCCATCCCCCGTTTCGCCGCAGGCCTGATCACCTTGCCCGACGTTCAACACATGCGCACCATCGGCTTTGAGTTGAGCCATATTTCGCTGGGTTGCAGGGTGAGCCCACATTTCTCGGTTCATGGCAGGCGCCACAATCAGGGGCACAGTTTGAATGGGCCGGGCCAAGCACATGAGGCTGAGCAGCTCATCGGCCTTGCCGTGAATGAGTTTGGCCATGAAATCGGCACTGGCCGGCGCAATCAAAATGGCATCGGCCTCACGGCTTAAATTGATGTGGGCCATGTTGTTGCCCTCGCGCGCATCCCATTGCGAGGTAAAAACAGGCTGACCCGACAAGGCTTGCATGGTAACGGGGGTGATGAACTGCGCGGCAGATTCGGTCATGACCACCTGCACCTTGGCACCTGCTTTCACCAAGGAACGACACAACTCGGCCGCCTTGTAGCAGGCAATGCCTCCAGTCAGTCCTAAAACAATGCGTTTTCCGTGCAAATCGTTCATGTTTGGCAATGTAGCAGATCGGGAGACCTTTATAATCTCGTTTTCCATCTCCCGGGTGCTTTGCATCTCGTCCTGGACATGACCAAATTCGTCTTCGTCACTGGTGGTGTGGTGTCTTCCCTCGGGAAGGGAATCGCTTCTGCCTCGCTTGCCGCAATCTTAGAATCGCGCGGCCTCTCAGTCACCCTCATCAAACTCGATCCCTACATCAACGTCGACCCCGGCACCATGTCACCGTTTCAGCACGGCGAAGTGTTTGTCACAGACGATGGCGCAGAGACCGACCTCGACTTAGGTCACTACGAGCGCTTCATTAACACCCGCATGAAGAAGGCCAACAACTTCACCACGGGCCAGATTTACAAGAGCGTGCTTGAAAAAGAACGCCGCGGTGATTACTTGGGCAAGACCGTTCAGGTTATTCCCCACATCACCAACGAAATTCAAGATTTCATCAAACGCGGTGCTGGTTTTGACACCCCCGAAGCCGTGGATGTGGCCATTGTGGAAATTGGCGGCACCGTAGGCGACATTGAGTCCCTGCCCTTCCTTGAGGCTGTTCGTCAGCTGAGCTTGCGCTTAGGCCCTAACAAAGCCGCCTTTGTACACCTCACGTATGTGCCTTGGATTGCGGCAGCTGGCGAGTTGAAGACCAAGCCCACACAGCACACCGTGCAAAAATTGCGCGAAATTGGCATTCAGCCCGATGCCTTGTTGTGCCGCGCCGACCGCATGATTCCAAATGACGAGAAAGACAAGATTTCTCTGTTCACCAACGTTCAAACATGGGGCGTCATTTCGATGCCCGATGTCGATACCATTTACAAAGTGCCGCGTGTTTTACACGAACAAGGCCTTGACGCCCTCATCTGCGATCGTCTGCACATCAACACGCAGCCTGCCAACCTCAAACGCTGGGACGACTTGGTTTATGAAACTGAGCACCCTCAAGGCGAAGTGAGCATTGCCATGGTGGGCAAATATGTGGAGCTGTCTGACAGCTATAAGTCGGTCAATGAGGCTTTGCGCCACGCCGGCATGCGCAACCATGTGCGCATCAAAATTGAGCACATCGACTCTGAGACCATCACCCCAGAAACAGTGGCGCAGCTGGCCAAATTTGATGGCATTTTGGTGCCTGGCGGCTTTGGCAAGCGCGGCATTGAAGGCAAAATTCAAACCGCACGTTTTGCCCGCGAAGGCAAGGTGCCCTACCTTGGAATTTGCTTAGGGATGCAAGTGGCCACCATTGAATATGCGCGCAATGTCGCTGACATGCATGACGCCAACAGCACCGAGTTTGAGCCCGACACACCCTTCCCCGTCATTGCGCTCATCAACGAATGGAAAGATGCCGACGGCACCATTCAGATTCGCGATGCTCAATCCGATTTGGGCGGTACCATGCGATTGGGCGCGCAAAGCTCTGACGTGTCCTTAGACACCTTGGCGCATCAAATTTATGGCCCTGTGGTCACCGAGCGTCACCGTCACCGCTATGAAGCCAATGTGAACTATTTGGACACTTTGCGCACAGCAGGTTTGGTCATCTCTGCGCTCACGCAGCGTGAACAACTTACTGAAATTGTAGAGCTGCCCACTTCTGTTCACCCATGGTTTGTGGGGGTTCAATTTCACCCCGAGTTCAAATCGACACCTTGGGATGGTCACCCCTTGTTCAATTCTTTTATCAAAGCATCGATCGATCATCAGCAAGGTGCGAAGCAATTGAAAGCTGTCGCTTAATTCTCGGCGACAACTCAGAGAAAAACCAGGAATACCATGAAACTTTGCGGATTTAAAGTTGGCCTTGACCAGCGCTTCTTTTTGATTGCTGGCCCCTGCGTCATTGAATCAGAGCAATTGCAAATGGACACCGCTGGAACTTTGAAGGAAATTACTTCCTCATTGGGCATTCCCTTCATTTTCAAAAGCAGTTACGACAAAGCCAATCGCTCTTCTGGCAGCACCTTTCGCGGCCCTGGCATGGAAAAAGGTTTAGAAATATTGGCCAAAGTCAAACGCGAACTGCATGTGCCCATCCTCACCGATGTGCACACAGAAGCCGATATTCCGGCAGTGGCTGCTGTGGTGGACGTTTTGCAAACGCCAGCCTTCTTGTGCCGTCAAACCGATTTCATTCGCGCTGTAGCCCAATCGGGAAAGCCTGTGAACATCAAGAAGGGGCAATTTTTAGCACCACACGACATGAAGAATGTCATTGACAAAGCACGTGCAGCAGCACGCGATGCTGGCCTGCCCGATGACAACTTCATGGCCTGCGAGCGCGGCGCCAGCTTTGGCTACAACAACCTAGTGTCCGACATGCGCAGCTTGGCCATCATGCGCGAAACTGGCGCTCCCGTGGTGTTCGACGCCACTCACTCCGTTCAGTTACCAGGCGGTCAAGGCACCAGTTCTGGCGGCATGCGTGAAATGGTGCCTGTGCTGTCGAGGGCCGCTGTGGCTGTGGGCGTGGCGGGCTTGTTCATGGAAACACACCCCAACCCAGCCGTGGCCATGTCTGATGGCCCCAATGCCGTTCCCCTGCATCACATGAAAGCCCTGCTGGAAACATTGCTCGAGCTCGATGCCGTGACCAAAAAGAATCCGTTTTTAGAAAATATTTTTAATTAAGAGAGAAGTCAAAATGAGTGCGATTGTTGACATTGTGGGCCGCGAAATTTTAGACAGCCGCGGCAACCCTACCGTTGAATGCGATGTGTTGTTAGAGTCTGGCGTGATGGGCCGTGCAGCGGTTCCTTCAGGTGCATCCACCGGTAGCCGCGAAGCCATCGAATTGCGCGATGGCGACAAAAGCCGTTATCTTGGCAAGGGTGTCTTGAAAGCCGTTGAACACATCAACACTGAAATTTCCGAAGCCGTATTGGGCCTTGACGCTTCTGAGCAATCTTTTCTCGACAAAACTTTGATCGACTTAGATGGCACCGAGAACAAAAGCCGCTTGGGCGCCAACGCCATGTTGGCCGTGTCCATCGCGGTGGCCCGGGCCGCTGCTGAAGAATCTGGTTTGCCTTTGTACCGTTACTTTGGCGGCATGAACGCTTGCCAATTGCCCGTGCCCATGATGAATGTCATCAACGGCGGCGCCCACGCCAACAACAACCTCGACTTGCAAGAGTTCATGATCATTCCAGTGGGCGCACCCAGCTTTCGCGAAGCCGTACGTTACGGCGCCGAAGTGTTTCACGCTTTGAAAAAAATCATTCACGACAAAGGCATGAGTGTGGCTGTGGGTGACGAAGGTGGCTTTGCTCCCAATGTGCCTGGCCATGAAGCTGCCATCCAAATGATATTGGACGCCATCAGCGCAGCGGGCTACACCGCCGGCGAACAAATTGCCATTGGCCTAGACTGCGCTGCCAGCGAGTTTTACAAAGATGGCAAGTACGAGCTGGAAGGCGAAAGCTTGTCTTTAACAGGCGAGCAGTGGATCGACATGTTGGCCACTTGGGTCGACAAGTACCCTATCATCAGCATTGAAGACGGCATGGCGGAAGGCGACTGGGACGGCTGGAAACTGCTCACCGAGCGTTTGGGCAAAAAAGTTCAAATTGTGGGCGACGACTTGTTTGTCACCAACACCAAAATTTTGAAAGAAGGCATCGACAAAGGCATTGCCAATTCGATCCTTATCAAGATTAACCAAATTGGCACTCTGACCGAAACCTTTGCTGCCATTGAAATGGCCAAGCGCGCTGGGTACACCGCCGTCATCAGCCACCGCTCTGGCGAAACCGAAGATTCCACCATTGCCGACATTGCGGTGGGTTTGAACGCTGGCCAAATCAAAACTGGCTCTATGAGTCGCAGCGACCGCATGGCCAAGTACAACCAATTGCTGCGCATTGAGGAAGACTTGGGCGATGTGGCAGAGTACCCTGGTCGTACAGCGTTTTACAATTTGCGCTAATATTTCTGGATAGTCTTATTCAATGCTCATGGACAACCGCTTACTGCCAGCCGCCTTGATCGCCCTGCTGCTTATTTTGCAGGGGCAGATTTGGCTGGGCAAAGGCAGTGTGCCCACAGTCATCGACCTTGAGTACAAAATTCAAGAGCAAAACGAGTTGAATGCCAAAGCCAAGCGCATCAATGGCCAACTCAACTCCGAAGTGAACGACCTCAAAGAAGGTTTGAACACGGTTGAAGAGCGTGCCCGCCATGAACTCGGCATGGTCAAGGCCAACGAGATTTTTGTTCAAATCGAAAAATGATCAACCCGGTCGAATTGGCCGGCTTCGTTTTGTCGTTGGCAATGGTTTATTGCAATATCAAAGAAATTCATTGGGGATGGCCTCTGGCCATTTTGAGCGCTCTGCTGTATGGAATAGTTTTCTGGAACAGCCAACTTTATGGTGAAGCCTGTTTGCAAATCATGTTCGTTCTGACAGCGGCTTGGGGTTGGCAACAGTGGCTCAGAGGAAGCGCTTCAGCGCCGATATGGACAGAGGCAGAAGCAAGCTCTGAGCCATTGGCAAATGCCAAGCTTTCTGTGAGTGGCTTAGAGGCTTCTGAGCGACGAGTTGCCTTCATTTCCACCTTGTTGGCATGGCCTGCGTTTTCTTTTTTCCTGCATCGCTATACCGACAGTGATGTGGCTGTTTGGGATGGCTTGGTCACTGCATTGAGTTTGTTGGGTCAATATTTATTGGGTCGCAAAAAAATTGAAAATTGGTGGGTCTGGATGCTTGTCAATGTACTCACCGTTGGCCTGATGGTCGAAAAGTCTTTGTGGCTTACGGCCGTGCTGTATGGTATTTTTGCCGTGCTCAGTTACATCGGCCTTCAAGCTTGGCGTCGCCATGAGCACTAGGGTCATTAGAGTTGCGCTGCTGGGTGCAGAAAGCACTGGCAAAACCAGCTTGAGTCAGCACATCACCGAGGCCTTGTTAGCTCAAGGGCAAATGGCAACGTACGTTCCCGAAGTACTGCGAGAGTGGTGCCAAATGAACGGCAGAACACCCGCCTTTCATGAGCAACGCCAAATTGCTCAGCAACAAGCCGAGCGAATTTTTTCAATCCAAGAAGGCTGGGTCATTGCCGACACCACGCCTTTGATGACCGCCGTTTACAGCGACTATGTTTTTAAAGACCTGTCTATGTACGAGGAGGCCCTAGGGCTACAAGCCCAATTTGATTTAACGCTGGTCATGGGACTCGACGTGGCTTGGGTTCCAGATGGTTTACAGCGCGATGGTGAGCATGTGCGTGAACCGGTGGACAATCTGATTCGACAAGCTATGTCGAGAAGTCAACTGCCTTTTAAAGTCATTTACGGTCAAGACGAGGCAAGGCTCAACGCTGCATTGCTGGCCATCAGCCAAGGCATCGCGAATCTCAATGCGCCCCTTGATTTGAAATTTTCAGTGCCCGGCTTGCAACCCACGCAGGCTCAAAGGGAAGTGAGTCAATACGCTTTGAACCAAGGCAGAACAGCCTGGCGCTGCGATTTGTGCAGCGATGCAGAATGCGAGCACAGGCTGTTCAGTGACCTGTTGAAATAATACCCGCTAGTGCACCGCAGGGCCCGTAGGAGGTGACACTTCAGGTTGCGTAAAAAGGCTGGCCGCGTCCACAGGATCAAATTGATACTGCGTACCGCAGAACTCGCAAGCCACCTCAATGTTTTCGCGTTCTGACAAAATGCTTTCGGCTTCTGCCGCGCCTAAGCTCTTGATCATGCGGCCTACTCTTTCCCGACTGCAACTGCATTGAAAACGAGGACCCGCATCGCCAAGCATTGGCTCAAAACGAAGCAGCGGCTCTTCCCAGAACAAGCGGTGCAACACAGTTTCAACATCCAAACCTAGCAGTTCTTCAGGCTTCAAACTCTTAGACAATATTGAAATGCGGTTGTAATCTTCATCTTTTCCCAAGGCCGATTCACGCTCCACTGAATCGTATCGTCCGGCCAAATTGCCAACACCTTCCAAAGGCAATCTTTGAATGAGCAAACCAGCAGCTACTTGGGAGTTTGCAGCCAACACCAAGGTGGTGTCGAGTTGCTCAGACTGCAGCATGTAATGCTCTAGCACTTCACTTAACTTTTCTAATTTTTCCTTGTGGTCGCCAAACAAGGGCACCACGCCCTGATAAGGCTGCTGACCCGGCAAACGCTCTAAAGGATCGAGGGTAATGGCACAACGCCCCTCGTTGTTGACATTGACCATCTGACTCAAGGAAGCCTGCGGTAACACCTTGCCTTGGACGGTGGCTGTGGCGCGAAATCCAAAATCGGGTTGCACCTCGACCACAGACAACTTAACGGGCCCATCGCCAAACACTTGCAGCACCAAAGCACCATTGAATTTGATGTTGGCCTGCATCAACACAGCGGCCGCCGACATTTGACCTAAAAGCTCTGAGACCGGCTCTGGGTAAGCTCCTGTTTCCGTGTTGGCAGATCGCCTTTGAAGCACCTCCCACCATGAATCGGTTAAACGAACAATAGCACCGCGAACGGGTAAGCCTTCGAATAAAAATTTATGAAGTTCAGACAATTTTTTTCAAACTCGATTGGAAGAGGAGCGCATTGTCGATGTAATGTTTGGCCGGCATGCGCAAGCCTTGAATTTGTTCAGGCGTTAATTCGCGAACCACTTTGGCAGGAGAACCCATGATCATGGAGCCATCGGGAAACTCTTTGCCCTCAGTCACCAAAGAACCTGCGCCTACCAAACAGTTTTTGCCAATTTTGGCATCGTTCAAAACCACCGCACCAATGCCAATGAGCGATTCATCGCCAATGGTGCATCCGTGCAACATGACGTGGTGACCGACGGTGACATTTTTGCCGACGGTCAGGGGTTTACCAAAGTCTGCATGGAGCACACTGCCATCCTGAATGTTGGATCCTTCACCAATGTGAATGGATTCTGTGTCGCCGCGGATGACAGCACCAAACCAAACGCTGGCATTGACGCCCAAGGTCACAGCCCCGATGACCTGCGCACTGTCGGCCACCCAAGCCCCCTCAGCCAATACGGGTTGCTTGCCGTCTAGTGAATAAATAGCCATTTAGATCCCCTCAACTCAGAGCGCAAAGCCTACATTGTAGGCAAGCCTAAAATAACGCATGGCCAACGCAGAATTAGCCCCTTACGCAACTCACCCCCCTCACTTGAGGCAGGCTGTTTTGGCCCCCTTGTTGGCGCAAAATGCTGTTCAAAAGGCGGAATTGACCTTGTCTCTCAGAGAAGACTTGCCCATCTTTCTCGATGTGGTGGTGCCAGACCCTGGGGGCATTCCCGGACGACCTGCCAAGCCAGAACTGGTGTCGCATACCGCATTGAAGTCAAAGCCCCTGACCACCCCCGAAGGCAGGGCTGTCTTGCTTCATGCCATTGCCCACATTGAACTCAATGCCATCGATTTGGCCTTGGATGTGGTTTGGCGCTTTAAGGGCATGCCTGCTGATTTTTACAAAGACTGGGTCCAAATTGCCAAAGAAGAGGCCAAGCATTTTTTGCTTCTTCAAAAGCATTTGGAAAGCATGGGTTTTAACTATGGCGACTTTCCGGCTCATCACTCGCTTTGGGAAATGGCAGAACGAACGCGCGGCGATATTTTGGCTCGCATAGGGCTGGTGCCGCGTACTATGGAAGCGCGCGGGCTCGATGCCTCACCCGGTGTGAGAAATAAATTAATCAGCGCAGGTGACCTGACAGCCGGTCACATTTTGGACATTATTTTGAAAGACGAGATTGGGCATGTTGCAGCGGGCAATCGCTGGTACCGACATGTCTGCCAAGAAAGAGGGCTAGACCCGATTGGCACTTATCGCGACTTGATCAAACAATACGACGCGCCCAAACTGAAGTCGCCTTACAACCTAGAAGCCAGACGCCTGGCAGGCTTCGAGGAAGAAGAGTTGATTTATTTAGCGGCCAATGGCTTGTAAGCCAACCCACCGAAAGCCATCCATGCAAATTAACCATAGCTTTAAGGGATTTCCTGGGCATCACACGCCCGTAGACATTTCACAAATTGGCTTGCAAAAGTGGCAGGTCTTGAAGGGTGACTTGCCATTGCCTTTGGCAGTCATCAAAGAAACTGCCCTTCAGCACAATTTACTTTGGATGAAAGATTTTTGCGAAAAACGCCATTTAGACATCGCACCCCACGGCAAAACAACCATGTCACCAGAATTGTACGCACGGCAATTAGAGGCTGGCGCTTGGGGCATCAGTTTTGCAAATGTCTTTCAAGCCAGTTTAGGAATTCGGCACGGCGTTCAACGCGTCATCATTGCCAATCAAGTTTATCAGCAAGCCGATCTGGAAGCACTGAGTGTTTTGCTGGCAACTTATCCAGATGTACGGGTTTATTTTTTGGTTGACTCGGCAGAGCAAATTGACGCCATTCAAAAGTGGCGCAGTTCGAGTCAATCCAACATGGCTTTCACCGTTTTGATTGAGCTTGGTATTGAAGGCAAACGGACGGGTTGCCGAGAGCACTCACAGGCCATGGCTTTGGCCCGAAAAGTCAAAGCCACTACTGGGCTTTTGCTGTGTGGCATTGAATGTTATGAAGGCGCATTGGCCACTTGCAACCATGAGCACGATCAAGCATCGGTCGCGGCCCTCATGAGCCGGGTTCAACAACTGGCTGTGGCGTGTGAAAAAGAAAATTTATTTGAAAACGACGAAATTCTTTTAACCGCCGGCGGCTCTGCCATCTTTGACCTTGTTGCTGAGCACCTCAAACCCCAACTTAATTTACCCACCAGAGGCATTTTGAGGTCTGGCTGCTACCTCACCCACGACCATGTGCAATATCGCAAAATGCTGAAGTGCGTTGGCGAAAGACTTCAACTCACCGAAACTCTAAGACCCGCATTAGAGGTCATTAGCAGTGTGCAGTCTTGCCCTGAACCCGGATTGGCTCTTCTCACCATGGGCAAGCGGGATGTTTCTTACGACATGGATTTACCCGTTGCAATTTGGCGTGCCAACATTGGCGATCAAGGGGTGTCAGGGGTGCCATCTCATTGGGAAATCACTGCCTTGAACGATCAACACGCTTACCTTAAATTCAACCCAGCAGTTTCTGCGTTAGAGCAGCCCCATGTGGGGCAATTGATTGGCAGCGGCATTTCGCATCCTTGCACCACATTTGACAAGTGGCGGTGGATGCCAGTTGTCGATGATCACTACGCAGTCATCAGCGCTGTTTCTATTCGCTTCTAGTCATTGCCATTGAGGCATCACCCCCTCGGATGGTGCTTGGCATGTAAATTTTTCAATCTTTCACGGGCCACATGCGTGTAGATGGTGGTGGTCGATATATCGGCGTGCCCTAGCAAAACCTGAACCGACCTCAAATCTGCACCATGGTTAAGCAAGTGTGTGGCAAACGCGTGTCTGAGGGTGTGCGGCGACAAAGGCGCTGTAATGCCAGACAACACAGCGTACTTTTTAATCAACTGCCAAAACATGATGCGCGACATGGCTGTTCCTGCTTTGGGGCCGCTGGTGGTCACGAACAAATCGTCAGTTTGCTTGGCACCCAATAAGGCACCGCGTGAGTTTTGCATGTAGTCCGTCAAACTGTCTCGAGCCATATCGCCAAACGGCACCAGTCGTTCTTTGCTGCCTTTTCCCATGATGCGAAGCACCCCCTCATTCAACGACACGTGCAAGGTTTTGAGTTTGACCAACTCGGTCACTCGCAAACCACTGGCGTACAACAACTCCAGCATGGCTTTGTCGCGCAAGCCAAGGGCGGTGTTGGTATCGGGTGCAGACAGCAATGCATCGACCTGCTCTTCCGACAAAGTTTTGGGAACCCGCAAGGCTTGCTTGGCAGCCAGCATTCTGAGGGTGGGGTCAACTTCGACAATTCGCTCACGCAGTGCCCAACGGTAATAACGTTTAAAAACCGTTAAACGCCGATTGGCAGAGGTGGCTTTGGAAAGACTGTGGCGCGCGGCAAAATAGGCTTGCAAATGCAACTCTTGGACCGCACTCAAGGAGATGCCTGAGGTTTGAATGAGCCAATCCGCCAAGGCCGCCAAATCACGTCGGTATGCAGCCAAGGTATTGGCCGACAAACCGTCTTCTAGCCAAACCGCATCAACAAAGCGGTCGATGGCGGCTTGACTGTCAGAGCTCATTGGTCGAGCCGGAGTTTTTGAGTGTCCACCACATTTTTATAGACATCAAATTCAGCTTTAATTTGAGCGCAAGCGCATTGAAGACACGGGCTCCATCGTCATTGCCAACACGCCTGATCATCAAAACTCCTGTAACTCACTGCTTAACATCATAAGCAATATCTAACTCAGTTTAAAGGCAGATACCGCAAAGACAAGCGTTATGCTATTGGGGTGAACTACGCTCAGCTTTTATTCCCTGATTTTTCCCTGATTTTGTGCGGTTACTTCTTGTGCCGTTACACACCTCTGAATCGGCCGCTTTGGCAACAAGTCGAATTTTTGGTTTATTACTTCTTGTTTCCAATATTGCTGTTTCACTCCATTGTGAAAAGTCCCTTGGACATCCATGCAACCTCTGGCTTTTTGCTAGCCGGCCTTGCCATGGGTTTCAGCGCCATTTTGATCAGCAACAGCATGCCTTACTGGCCATGGATTCGCCACAAAATAGACCTCAGAGATCACGCGGCCAGCGCCCAAATAGGCTTCAGATTCAACTCATTCATAGCCTTGGCTTTGGTCGAACGCTTGACTGGCAGCGAAGGTTTATTGTTGATTGCCGTGCTCATCGGCTTTTGCGTGCCCATGTTCAATGTGGGGGCCGTTTGGCCCATGGCACGCAATGGCGAATCGGGCATGTTGCGTGAACTGATTCGCAACCCCCTCATCTTGGCCACCACAAGCGGATTGGCTTTTAATTTTCTAGGTTTGCGAGTCCCTGAAGTCTTAGACCCCAGCTTGTCGCGAATTGGTGCAGCCTCCTTGGCCTTGGGCCTCATGTCGGCGGGCGCCGGCATGGAATTGAAGGCGCTGAACCAAGGTAAGTTCCTGGGCAGCTTGGTCCTTGCGGTCAAGCACTTGGTGGTACCTTGTTTGGCTTGGGCTTTGGCGCAGCTTTTTCAACTGCCTCCTTTGCAAACCACGGTACTGCTTATTTTTTCAGGCTTGCCTACGGCCTCCACATGCTATGTGCTGGCTTCAAGAATGGGCTACAACGGAGGCTACGTGGCAGGCTTGGTCACTTTGTCCACCCTGCTGGGCGTTTTGAGTTTGCCTTTTGCATTGGGTGTGTTGGGCGGCTTAAAATTTTAAGCGAGATTGTCAAGTGACCAGGCCACTTGCTCTTGAACCACAGGGTCTGGGTGCGACAGCCAAGGCACCAAAGCATTGACCAACGCGGCAGCATCTTCAGTTGAAATATTTTCAGCGTCACGCAAGGCATTGCCTGCAGCCAATGCTACGTTTCGAATCCATCTGGCATGGCCAATGCGCCGAATAGCACTGCCTTGCGTCAAGTTTAAAAAAGTAGCTTCATCCCATTGAAGTAACTCTTGCAATTGAGGGGCTTTCAAGGGCTCACGCGCATCAAAATCTGGCAGCGTACTGCGCTTGGCGTATTTGTTCCATGGACAAGCCCATTGGCAATCGTCGCAGCCATAAATTCGGTTGCCAATGAGGGGGCGAAGTTCATGCGGTATTTCACCGGCGTGTTCTATCGTGAGGTAAGAAATACAACGCCTGGCATCCAACTGATACGGCGCCACAATGGCATGGGTTGGGCAAAGGTCAATGCAAGCTGTGCATGAACCGCAGTGCGATGTGATGGCCTCTGTGCTGGGCAACGCAAGGTCAACAAACAATTCCCCCAAAAAGAAAAAGGAGCCGGCCTCTCTTTGTAATACCAATGTGTTTTTGCCGCGCCAGCCCTGGCCACTTCGAACCGCCAACTCGGCTTCCATAACCGGCGCAGAATCGGTAAACACTCGGTGACCAAAGGGTCCGATCCATTCGGCCAAGCGATGCTGGAGTTTTTGCAGTCGGCTGCGCATCACCTTGTGATAGTCCCGCCCTCTGGCATACACCGAAACCACGCCTTGAGTGGGCCGATTCAACGCTAGCCCTTCAGACTCCGCCGACAACTCAGGCAGATTGCCAGGCAAATAATCCATTTGAACTGTGATGACACTTAGGGTGCCAGGCACCAATTCTGCCGGCCTGGCACGTTTTAGGCCATGGCTTGCCATATAGTTCATGCTGCCATGGAACCCGGCAGCCAGCCAAGCCTGAAGCCCTGGCTCAGCTTCGGTTAAAGCCACACCTGCCACGCCAATTTGAGAAAATCCCAGTTCCTGAGCAGCTATTTGCAAATCAGACCACAAAGCAGCAGTGTCAATTGCGCCAGCGCTTGAAGGACCAGAAAGAGAATGATGAGTGTTGTTCACCCTGAGATTGTAGGAACTCCCGAGCCCCTTGGCGCGGCCAGCTGGCGATGGTCGGATGAAAACCACACGCAACAATTTGCTCAGGCTCTGGCTCAGCAAGTTGAACTCAGAGATGCCTACGTCGAACTTCAGGGTAATTTAGGGGCTGGCAAGACCACTTTTGTCAGGCACCTCTTAAAGGCTCTTGGGGTAGAAGGACGCATTAAAAGCCCGACCTATGCAGTGGTAGAACCCCATGAGGCAAGGCTTTCTCCATCGCCTGATGAACTGACCCACTCTAGTATTCCAATGAGCCCCCAAATTCTGAACATTTGGCATTTCGATTTCTACCGCTTCAACGATCCTCAAGAATTTGAAGAAGCCGGCTTTCGCGAATTGTTTGCCAGTCCTGGATTAAAAATTGCCGAATGGCCCGAGCAAGCTCGAGGCATGTTGCCAGTCGCAGATTTGAAACTGGCCATCACCGTCAACCAACAAGAAGGCCGTTTTGTCATTTGCGAAACACACACGCGCAAAGGGCTTGCCATTTTGCTAGGCTTGCTCAAATTAAGCCCTGCCCTTGCAAACTCTCAAGCCACTCACCATGACCCTGCAAAGACGTGATTGGCTCAAAGCATCTGGCCTAGCCCTGATGCTAGGCTGGGCCGACATTTGCCGAGGCGCCAGCTTGCTGGCGGTCCGCGTGTGGCCAGCCAAAGACTACTCACGGGTCACCCTGGAATCGGATGTTGCTCTGAAAACCAAGTACACGTTTGTGCCCTCACCACCCCGCTTGGCCATTGACATTGAAGGCTTGGATTTGAATCCTTCCATCAAAGAATGGGTTGGAAAAATCAAACCCGATGACCCCAACATCACGGGCGTGCGTGTCGCTCAAAACAGCCCCGGTGTGGTGCGCATGGTGTTTGATTTGAAGCAAGCTGTTCAGCCGCAAGTTTTTGCACTGACGCCAGTGGGCACTTATCAACACCGATTGGTCTTGGATCTTTACCCAAGCACACCTGTTGATCCTCTAGAGAGCTGGATTGCAGAACGCACTCAAAGCGGCGATGCTTTAAGCGACTGGCTCAATAAAAATTCAAACGCAGGCTCCGCCAATACACCACCCCCCGCCACTCAAAGCGGGCAAGCCCCTTCCGTTGGCCAACCTGCGGTGCAAGCTCCCCCCATCACCGACAGACTGATTGTGGTGGCCATTGATGCAGGTCATGGCGGCGAGGACCCTGGGGCCATCGGCCCTAATGGCACCAAGGAAAAAGATGTGGTGCTTCAAATCGCTTTGAAGCTCAGGGATCGAATCAATGCCAGCCAAGTGAAGGGCAGCCCCATGCGCGCCTACCTCACGCGCGATGCAGATTACTTTGTGCCCCTTCATGTGCGCGTCCAAAAAGCCAGAAAAGTGCAAGCAGATTTATTTGTCAGTGTGCATGCCGATGCATTTTTCACACCTAGCGCACAGGGTGCCAGTGTGTTTGCACTGAGTCATGGCGCAGCTTCTAGCAGTGCAGCGAGGTGGATGGCGTCTCAAGAAAACAAAGCCGACCTGATTGGCGGCATGAACTTCGGCGTGAAAGATTCACAGGTGCAGCAAGCCCTGCTTGACATGAGCACATCCGCTCAAATTAAGGACAGCTTGAATTTGGGCGGTGCCCTTTTGCGAGAAATTGGCAGCGTTGGAAGGCTGCACAAACCCAAGGTTGAGCAAGCGGGTTTCGCAGTCTTAAAGGCCCCCGATATTCCCAGTGTCTTGGTTGAAACGGCCTTCATCAGCAATCCCAATGAAGAGGCCAAGTTGTCTGATGACCATTATCAAAACACCATTGCTGATGCGCTGGTGAAGGGCTTGCAAAAGTACTTTGAACGCAATCCACCTTTGGCCCGAAAACGTTCCACATAAAGCGGCATTCACTTAAGTTCGCTGCGCGTTCCAAGCACCCCAAAGCGCGAAGAAACCGGGCACAAAAATCATGGCCCAAATGATTTGACTGAGATGCGCCTTCACAAAATCAGTTTCGCCAAAGAGAAAACCGGTACCCGTTAGGCCACACACCCAAATTAAACCGCCTGCTACATTGAACAACAAGAACTTGGAAGGTGTCATGGCTGCCACGCCCGCGACAAAGGGGACAAATGTGCGAACAAACGGCATGAAGCGCGCCAACACGATGGTGATGCCACCGTAGGTTTCGTAAAAGTTGTGCGCTCTGTCAAAAGCGGCTCGGTTAAAAAACCGAGAGTTTTCCCATTGAAAAACCTTGGGTCCAAAGTACCTGCCAATGCGGTAATTCAATTGATCCCCAGAAATGGCCGCCACAACCAGCAAGCCCATGATCCAAGGAAGGCTTAAATGCCCTGTGCCACAAAGGGTGCCCACCACAAAAAGCAGGGAATCTCCTGGCAAGAATGGCATGACCACCAAACCGGTTTCGACAAAAATAATCAGAAACAAAAGGGCATAGACCCAGGCCCCGTACTGGGCCACAAAGGCGCCCAAATACCGATCAACGTGCAGTACAAAGTCCAACAATTGCATCAAGGTGTCCATCCTTGAATTATCCCTTGCTTGTTAGACCTGTTAGAGCCCTCTTCATCAATTCCAGCTATCGAACAGGTCATGCTGCCGCCAAGCACCTACAATTTGAGGATGACTGAACCCATGCCCCGTCAATCCATTCGCGAATTACCCGATGTGCTGATCAGCCAAATCGCGGCTGGTGAGGTGGTTGAGCGCCCTGCTTCTGTGGTCAGAGAATTGGTCGACAACGCCATCGATGCAGGCGCTCGCCAGATCACGCTCAGACTTTTAGGGGGTGGCATTAGGCTGATTGCAGTTGAAGACGATGGCTGCGGCATTCCCGCAGAAGAGTTAGCTGTGGCTTTAAAGCGCCACGCCACCAGCAAAATTGTGAGCCTTCAAGACTTGGAGTCCGTGGCCACCATGGGCTTCAGGGGTGAGGCACTGGCGGCCATCAACTCAGTTTCAGAGATGAGCCTCTTGTCGCGAATCGAGGGCGCGTCCAGTGCCTTCGTGTTGGACGGCCAAACGGGGGAAGTCAAACCCGCAGCAAGAGTCATCGGCACCACCGTTGAGGTGAAGGAGTTATTTTTCTCCACGCCAGCCCGTCGACATTTTCTAAAGTCTGAAAACACCGAACTGGCGCATTGCATTGAAGCCGTGAGGCGCCACGCTTTGGTTCGCCCTGAGGTGAGCTTTGCCATTTGGCACGAAGGCAAAATTGTGGCGCAATGGCGCAGTCACCCAGGCGAGGCCGGTTGGAATCAGCGCTTGGCCGATGTCTTGGGTGAAGAGTTTGTGGCTTCTTCAGTCAACATCGATTTTCGTTCTGGCCCCGTGCATGTGAGGGGCAGGGCTGGCACACCCGATGCAGCGCGAGCGCGCGCTGACCAACAGTTTGCTTATGTGAATGGCCGTTTTGTGCGAGACAAAGTCATCACACATGGCGCGCGCAGTGCCTATGAAGATGTGCTTCATGGCCATCGTCAGCCTGTGTATGTTTTGTATTTGCAAATGGACCCCACGCGTGTGGATGTCAATGTTCACCCCACCAAAATTGAAGTACGGTTCCGCGACAGTCGGGAAGTGCATCAAGCCATGCGGCACGCTATTGAAAGCGCATTGGCAGTGCCCCGAGCACAACTTCTCTCGACAACGTCCGCTTTTTCACCATCGACTGAGCCATCCATGGCTCCGTCATCCGCCCCTGCGCAAAACATCTGGACACAACGCGGTATGGCATTTGGCGCCAATCGCTTGCATGAAGACCCTGCCAGAGCGATGGCAGATTTAAAAGCCTTGTGGAGCACGCCACCTCAAGTAGAAGAAGAAAGTCCTGCAGGCTTTACCAGTGCAAAAATTCAATTGCAAACAGCCCCAGCAGTTGCAAGCCAAGGTGAACATGAATGGCCCTTGGGCCGCGCCATTGCGCAACTTCAAGGTGTTTACATCTTGGCAGAAAACACCCAAGGTTTGGTGGTGGTTGACATGCATGCAGCCCATGAACGGATTGTGTATGAACGCCTCAAACAACAACTCGACACAACTCAAATTACCAGTCAGCCTTTGTTAATTCCAGCTTCTTTCTCTGCAACGCCACAAGAAATTGCCACGGCTGAGAGTTGCGCTGATGTCCTGATGCAATTGGGTCTAGAGGTCTCTGCTTTGTCTGCCAAAACATTGGCCGTGCGTGCTGTGCCCACATCTTTGGCACAAGGTGATTGTGTTGAACTGGCGCGCAGTGTCTTGGCTGAACTGGCCCAACACGACGCTGCCACAGTGGTGCAACGGGCCCAAAATGAAATATTGGCCACCATGGCCTGTCACGGTGCAGTTCGCGCCAACCGCAAACTCAGTTTGGATGAAATGAACGCACTGCTCAGACAAATGGAAGCCACCGAGAGATCCGATCAATGCAACCATGGACGTCCCACTTGGCGCCAGGTGGGTATGCGCGAATTAGATGCCTTGTTTTTAAGAGGCCGTTGATGAAAAGCATAGACCAGCCCCTGCCGGTGCAGGAAGGTCGACTCAAGCGCAGTAACGCCATGATCGTCTTGTTGTTAGCCTTGTTGCTTGGTTTGCAACCTGTCACCACAGACCTGTACCTGCCTGCCCTGCCCGCACTGAAGCAAGGCTTTGGCGCCAGCATGGTTCAAGCGCAACTCACCTTAACGGCGCTGCTTCTGGCTTTCGGTACTTCCCAATTGTTTTGGGGCCCTCTCTCAGACAAATGGGGACGACGACCCGTCCTGTTGGGCGGCATTTTTGTCTATGCAGTCTCTGCGATCATCTGTTCACTGGCGCCCAACATAGAAGCCCTGATCGCCGCACGAACCCTTCAGGGCGTGGCCATGGGCGCATGCGTCATGGCGGCCCGCGCCATTGTGCGTGATTTGTATGAGCCTACCGAAGGTGCCAGAGTCATGTCACAAGCGCTTTCTGGCCTAGGGCTCATTGCGTGCACCTGTGTTCCTGTGGGTGGCTTCTTAACTGAGTGGATGGGCTGGCGTTGGGCCCTCAGCAGCCTGGTGCTGTTTGCATTTGTCACGGCCTTGCTCATTTACCTTTACTTCGATGAAACCCTGCAGCAACTCAACCCACATGCGCTTCAAGCTAAAAGTTTATGGGCTTCAACAAAAAAAATTGTCAGTAACCCCACTTTTCTTGCTTACAGTGCGCTGTCCACGGCTTCTTTTGCGGGGCTGTTTACCTTTCTTGCAACCTCCTCTTTTGTCTTCACGCAGAGCATGGGTTTGAGTCAAACTGTTTACGGTTTACTTATGGTCACCATGTCTCTTTCGTACATCGTGGGCACCTTCATTTGCCGCTGGTTATTGTTGCGCATCAGCATCCAAACCTGCGTTGTGTATGCAGGTTTTGCAAGTCTGTTCTCGGGCTTGCTCATGCTTTTTATCGCCTATGAAGGACCTGGGCAATCATGGTTTGGGCCTTGGACCGTCATGTTGCCCATCAATGTCTTTTTGATGGCGCACGGCGTGAATCAACCTTGCGGCCAAAGTGGCTGCATTGCGCCCTTTCCAGAAATGGCAGGCACGGCCTCTGCCTTGAATGGCTTTTGCATGATGGTGGTGGCGTTTGGCATGGGCACTTGGATTGGAACGCACATGAGCAATCCACTTCTGACATTGGCACAAGGTTTATTGATCTGGTCCACTTGCTTGGCCCTGGTTGCTTGGTTTGGTGTGCGCAAAATTCCCCTTATCTCAAAACGCGAAACAGCATGAAGCCGCAAGCGCTTGCCATTGCCGGACCGACCGCGAGTGGTAAAACTGGCTTGGCTTTGGCAATGGCTGAGCATCTTGAAGAACAGGGTGGCGCGGAAATCATCAGTGTTGACTCCGCCCT
>Ga0209553_1000299_pt1 | contig 25986 bp, 27 predicted proteins | sample LauGreFBDMM110DN_2_FD_188217 | JGI IMG/M metagenome (GOLD analysis project Ga0209553, IMG submission 188217) | Freshwater lake microbial communities from Lake Michigan, USA - Fa13.BD.MM110.DN (SPAdes) (version 2) | ecosystem: Environmental > Aquatic > Freshwater > Lake | place: Lake Michigan...
CTCCTAAATCTAGCCATCACCTCGACCCAAATCTATAGTCCGTTCGGACTATTTTTCAATCATTAAGGGAGATTCAGGACAGAACGTTAACCCTCATAAAAAAGACGGAAATCATCTTGACGCGCGCACCCATTTTTTATATTCTTCTAGAAACCGCGGTTGAAATTCATGTAAAAATGACTGGAACAAAATTCCTTCATATGCTCTCACCAAGTCACACTAACCTCTCCGCACTTGCTACCAATCAACTGTATCCATGGAATGGCCTTATCCATCCCAATCCGTTCTTTATAACTTCACCTATTTAGAGAAACCACTGAAACCTTTGAGAGCCTGTCTCCATCAAATTTTCAGCCGAATTTCGTGTCCTCGTCTGCATTCTTTAGGGTTATTGACACCCGCGCCTCTTGATTCATGTATTTTGCAACCACTCAGGTTAAAAAAATAACGATGGAAATTGCCACCTCGATTCGGGTCCTTCTGGTCAGTCGACATCCAATTATTCTGATAGGGTTAGAGAGGCTGATCTCTAGTCAAAGACCTAAGTTGGAAGTGGTTAAAGGGTTAACGCAATGCAGTGATGCCATCTCTCAATCTAAAGAATTGCTACCTGATGTGATCCTCCTTGATCTGGATGCTGATATAGATGAGGCGATTAATGCCATCCCTCTCTTGAGTACTACCAGTCAGGCAAAGGTTCTAGTATTGACAGGACTTTGCGATGATAAAGTGAGCGATGAGGCCATGCTGCGCGGCGCAAGGGGTGTTCTTCAAAAAGAGGAGCCGCCGGACACGGTGGTAAGAGCAATCAAGGGTGTTCATGCAGGTCAATTCTGGCTAGATCGGGCCGGTACGTCTCGGCTTGTTCTGGAATTGTCTCGCCAGAAATCAGCAGAAAAAAATGGCTCAGGACAGAAGAAGATAAAGACTCTCACGACAAGAGAGATCGAGATTGCAAGCTGTGTGACCCAAAATTCTGATGCGACGAGCAAGTCCATCGCGAAGATGCTATGCATCAGTAACAGTACACTGCGCAACCATCTTGGATCGATCTACGAGAAACTTGGGATTAGAAACAGGGTCGGTCTATGGAACTATATGAGTCAGAATAAACCGAAACAATAAACGCTATCAGTAAGTAAATACTGAAGATACTTTATAGAGCGTATTCCCCCGGTGGAATCAGGACGTATTGATCGACATGACGATACTGTTATGAAGATCCATTGCCCAAGAATGAGGGATGATCAACGGAGACTCGGCACATCGCCTCCCACTGTGACCGGTCCACACCGGATTGGATGGATGCAATCATTCTGATCCTAAAAAACGTCGTTAATGACTCACCCATTAGCCAGCGATTGTAAATAATCTGACGCATTCAGTACGTTCCGTACTGGCTATCACATTCTTTCTCATGCCCGCAGATGAGCATCCAAACGCTGACTTGATTTAACGACTCCGTAACGCGTTCCACTCACTCCTAAAGAAAAGCAGAAAAACGCATAAGCTTCCCAATCCTTGGCGGAGCGAGTATTCAATCCCGTGAACTCATTTTTGTCCTGGCCCTGATCAGTCACTCCCCCCCTTGATCCGGTTAACACCTCTCAAAATAGTCCGAACGGACTATAGCCATTCCCTCTCAGTCCATCTATAAAAAAGACATTCACCTTGAATTCATGCAGTCAATCCTCTCGAGAGAACAGCAACGATGACATAGACCCATCACCACAGATGAGACACGTGATCACGAGCCATGATCACGCGTCTCATCTGTGGCGCCCGAGTGAGAGCATTTCTTATCCTTCATAACAGACCGGAGATCAATAAGCCATGGAACATTCAAAAGCAAATCAATCGAGCAGTTCAGATCCATCCCACTTCAAGATCGGGGCATCATCCGCGAGCCGTCTCTCATCGATGAGCGGTGTGACGGCAGATCAGATCAAGGGACTCATTCTCTCTGATGCCATTGAAAAATTTAAATTTAAGATCGACCCTCAGCTACTCATGTTTAGGAAGGTCTGCGGTGAGGTGGTCAAGACTGACCCCGTCACAGGGATCGATTACCCGGTCCCATTCGCGACCGTGAATGTGGAGGATACTGATAGCTCACTACTCGGATTCTTCCCATCCAGCTCTCCCTGGTCTTGGTACTTTCCCTTCTCAAGTCACCGTGAGGTGATCGCGACCACGCAGACCGATGCCTGTGGCAAATTCTGCGTATGGATTCCAAGGTGGGATATCGATTGGGTATTACGTTTTCGCCGTGATCGTCACTGCTTCCCGATTATCTTTGAGAGACCGTCACTGCGTGATCTCATCGAGGAAATTGATCCACACCTGATACCCCACTTCCCTCACCCCGGTCCAGACCCTGACCCCAACCCATTCGTCAATTTTGAGCATGCACGTATCCTATCCAAGGTTGAGCGAAATTTAGGACGGGATGCAGCGCTACGTCTCAAGCGTGCCCAATCTCAGGTCAGATTTGGCTCATCCACCGCTGGCAGTGAAGCAATCCTCGATGCACCGGCATTACTACCCAATATGATCCCACCCCTGTCAGCGGAACTGATGAGGATGCTCATCTCGAGTGAGAGTGGTAACTCCCCATCCAGAGGGACGTCCGATATACCGCACCCCGCCACTAATAATCTTGCGACTCATCTAAAGCTCAAGATAAAGGACATGAAGGGGCTGGATCTACGTCGTCATATCGGTCCATTCAAGAGGTGTTTTGATGTCTTCGTACCGGAATGGGCACCCATACTGGATGTGCCCGATATCACCTTCCGCGTGATGCAAGATACCGATGGAGATGGTATCGAGGAACAGATCTATGGGGAGAGCTACTTCCAAGTCCGTTGGGATGCTAATGTCATCGGACCGATTACCATCCACGCATCACCGAATGCACGGTCCGGTCTGATCTGTGGTCCGACGAGCATCCCCTGCGGAAACTCACCTGCCATCGTGATGGCAGGTCGCCTTCCCGTCACGGGGGATCCGAGTGTTTATGATTCATTAAATGGCTATGCAGTCCGGACCAATCGTCCGCACCCATCAGGACTATTTGATAATCCTCTCCCACTCACCGCAGCAGCATCCCCCCTATCAGGGGTGTTATCTCTTTACGGGTGCAACCGTACCGACCCATCAGCAACACAGTACAGGGTGGTCTACAAGTACAGTAATGATGATGGCGCGAGCTTCACTTCATTCACTCCTTTCGTGGGCCTAACATGGCCACTCTACCGGTTGAATGGAGTGGGTATTGGAGAGTGGTATAACCCACCGGTTGGTCCAGCAGGATGGTACCCAATCGCGCTCCCAGCGGGGCCCAATCCATGGCTCCCTCAAGACCTCTTGATCGACTGGCCGAGCTACAACTACGCCGATGGTCGATATGTCTTAAAGTTGGAATTGGGTACCGGTGGGGTGGTCTCATCAAGCTCATCAGAGGTGGCATTTAATGTCGACAATAGTTCTCCACAGGGACCGATGTCGGTCGAGTGGGGATTCTCCTCTACAGGTCCTTTCAATCCGATCGATGGCATCTGCCCGGTGGTGAGACGTCATATTATCCCGGTCGATCTCTACTTCAGGATCACTCTCAATGCCTCTTCGAGGCATCTCCGCTCAGCCTTACTTTGGGCAAGCGGTTGTGGCGCGGGTAACTTCTCTTTTGTCAGTGGGGTGGGTGGTGAGCAGTCCTCACCCGGGAGCACGACCTATCAGCACTGGCATGACAGCGTCAGTGATAATAGTCAGATGATGCAGGTGATCTACCGTCTACCCAGCACAGCCTCTGAAGGGACCTACAGCTTCGGATCCCATGTCTCGAGCAGGTCCTTTAGCCCGAGTGGATTTGATGGGGGTCATTTATCGGTACCAACCTGGCAGTACGATCCGGATCATATCTATATCGTCCCGAGTGTGGCCTTCTCGGTATTCAATTCTAACTAACAGTCAGACGCCCCATCTCGTCACCGAGTTGTCCGTGTGTACGGATGGGGCCACTTCATTTCTCGTTTCTTATCTATGACCTGAGTGATTCATGAGATCTCACTCTCAATCTCTCGGATCCATCCCTCCTCATTCACTAACAACCGATCACGACAGTCATTCCTTAGTGTGAAGAATGATCGTTCCTTCAGCGATTCTTATTTAATCCTCATGAGTTCCTTTGATCTGTCGCAAGCCAACAGATAATCATTTAACAGGTCACATGTTAGTGGGACTGTCTTTCCTCCTCACGAGATAGGCAGTCTATCTCTCGACATACTCACCTACCGCAATACCAATGATATTCGGCATCGATATCTCTTTCATGAGTCTCATCTACTACGAGACCTAGTCAGAATGAACTGCTCATTACTGATTCAGAGCAGAGCATATTACTCATCCATAAAAGTCACCTTGACTCATGACACCAATAGTCCGTGCCGTTAGGATTATCGGAGTCTTTTTCTGACGTTTAGATCGGGAAATGGCCGTTCAATAATCGCTCAATAATGAGCACCTATCAGGAGAGTATTATGATCACATTATTAAAATGGATGGGCCTCTCATTCGCAGCGTGGTGTTCATTCATCGGGGCCGCAACTGCCGGCGTATTCGATGGAAAGATCATCCATTACCAATACTTTTTTCACGATCCAGATACATTGTATTCTCACGCATCGAATGGTAATCACTTAGTCGGTTCAGGGGTAGAGATCACAAACGTCGTCGATGGTTATGGAACACTCGACTTAAGTGGTGATGGGTTCGTAGTTAATTTTGATCGAGGAACCAGTTTTAATTCGGCCACATTCAATGGATTTGTCATTAGTGATTTATATGATTCGATGGATACCTTTACTTCATTTAGCCTGGTTTCAAATACCGGTGTTGCAGGGGCCCCGGTCTTGAACTTTGATGCGGACCATCTCTCCGTAAACTGGCAGGGACTCGGTTTTGGTGGGGGGAGCTTACACTTTATAACGACCTCCCTTCCCCCTACTGAATTAGCGACTGCTGATTCAGCAACCAGCCCCGTCCCAGAGCCCGAGATCTACGCGATGTTCATGGCAGGACTCGGGTTGATGGGATTCATGGCCCGTCGACGTAAGAGTGGGCAGGTCTGATCAGAACCAAACAAAACAAGAACTTCCAGATTATTCAAAGTTCCTTGTTATCAGATAGTAGTCCTATAGCAGGCCACTTATGTAATTTACAGGACTTGGTCAAGTTGCGAAGATTGCACAAGCTCGGGCGATAATGAGCTGAGATCGCTTCTGTTTGGAGCGGCATTTGCCCAGTTGTGGGCGAACTGCCAAGCTTTCTGAAAATCCTTGCTATCAATATACATTGGTTTCTCGTCGCCTCAGATGGCTAAGCAGCAACTTCCCTGAGAACTTCGGGTCTACGCTCGGCGATGGCGATGAGGGTCTTGGCTGCGCCGCTAGGCTGACGTCGACCTTGTTCCCACTCCTGTAATGTCCGTACCGACACGCCCAGCAGTTTGGCAAACTCGGTTTGCGACAAGCCCGATTTTTTTCGTGCGGATATGACAGGTGACATAACAACACGGCCTTTTCCGGCAACCATCTGACGCACAGACTCCAGCAACTCAGCACCGAGGTCGCGTTGTGCATCACGTTTTCTCAGTTCTTTTTGGGTCATGGGCATGTTATCTTCTCCTTAATCGTTTTCAATATATGTGCAGGAATATTTTCGTGTTCGTTTTTTGCATAAATCAGCAATAGCCAGACTGGGTATCTTCAAGCACGTTGTAATAAATCACACGCACACCACCGCTTTTACCGATTCCTTTGCGTGACCAGCGTACTTTGCGACAACCACCAGAGCCGCGCACGACATCACCAACTTTATAGTGTTCTGCAATCCAGACAGAAAATGCTTCACGTTCATCTTCCGTCCAATAGTCACTGACATAGCGGCTGAATATTTCAGATTCTGCAACAGTGTACATAGCGATATCATACGTCATTGCCGTACTATGTCAAATTGAGCGGTAGAGATATCTTGGGCTACCGCTACATCGCCGAGAATGACTGAAAGCACCTACCCGCAGTTGATCATGGCTGCCTGACTGACGCGTTTGCCGATAACCCAGCTTAGCCAGATGCCTGATTAGTTCAGCGCCTGTTAGGTCACGCGGTAATCTCATGCCGCCAGCACTTCTTCCTGCACGATATGCAGTCGAATAACCTTGGGTTTACCACCCTCGTCGAAATGGCACTTCACTGCATCTTTCACCATCTGGCGCAGCTCCGGCAAAGTGTCTGCCTCTGTGAAAATGGAATCACCTAATGCACGCGCGGTGTAACCGCCTTCGGGAGCTTGCTCCACGAGAAATAGAATTTCACTCATATTGACTCCATATTTACCTCGCAGGAACGTGAACATCGCCAACCGTTACAATGTAGTAGGCAAAATCGCACGTCAGTTCATCAGCACGGTCTTTATTGTCAGATTGCCTTTCGTGGATAATTCCCGGTAAAGACTATCTCTCGGAATTCCGGCACTTTTAGCCACGATGTAACTTTCACCGCTGCAATATGACGTAGCGATTCCAACAAGGATTCACGGCAGGGGCTTTATGCAGTCATTCCACCACTTCATCATCAGTGGCGCGGGATGCTTTGCTCATAGCTCAAGTCCTTGTTAGTGATCTTTCGCCCAATCCCGCAATGCATCATTTATGCGGGTCTGCCAACCGTTACCGGTAGCTCTGAATTGCTCCAGAATTTCCGCATCCAGTCGTAGCGTTACCTGCTCTTTTTTTCCGCTCCCTTGTGGCCTTCCTCGCCCTCTCCGGAATTGCAGTAATTCCGGAGCCGTCAGAGGCGGATTATCAGGGTCGTTTAGTGCATTAGCGGTAATCTGAGCATCCTCTTCCGGTGAAGGTAATATCAGCACACGGCCTGGTTTAGTTTTGACTTGCATAATCAATAACCTCTCTATAGTTTGCTTTGCGCAAACTGATTATTCGTCGAACATCTTCACGATCAACATAAACCACGCAATAAAGCCGCTCACCAATCGCACACAATACAATCATGCGCTCCTCTCCATAGTCGCGGCGGGGGTCTTTCATATCCATGCATCATCCCATTCCAACTCTGCCGCTTCGGATAATGCTACTCCATGCTTGATTTGATTCAGTACGTCTTTGGCTTCGTCGAATGTGACGTGCATGGCATTTAATGTAGTTATGTTTATTGTTGAAGTCAATATTTATTTGTAGTTACTTTTATTACTGCAATGGTGGGCGAATCTGATCAGAGCCAAATCAGAAATAATCACGGGGGCATAGGCCCCCGTTTTTTATTTTGCACATCAATCATCAGATGATGATTGTGAACCCCTCACCCAATTTAACCGATCGGACTTACTCACCCATTCTTTACTGAGGTCCTTGGGTCAGGATATCTCCCTTAAGATGCATCTCACCGAGCTTATACCCACCCCCCTGAATAACGGATAACCTCGACCCATTCAATGCCTGCTGATAGTCAGTGGTCACTGCGCCCCCAGTGACATAACTCATCTTGAGGTTATAGGGGTCATGACCCAACCCTTGATTAGCGGCTAATTGTGATCTCTTCACAGCCTGCTGATAGTCATTTGTCATTCCGTATCTCAGATGGTAGGACAACCTCAGCTTAAGGGGTGCCTGAACAACCCTCTGGAACATGACCGGTTGGTAGGGCGTGATCAAGGATGACCGTTCACCCGTGATTCGTTCTTGATGGATATCATTATTGCCAGCAGCATGTAAAATCCCGGTTGAAATCAGGCAGATTACGCAAGATGAACCGATCCAACTCTTAACGGTATTCATATTATTTCGCATTGTTTGATCTCTCGGTTGTTATGTCTTGTCACATGACGGTGCAAACTCTGTTGTCATAAAGCCCGCTCGCGGGGGGACTCAATGATGAAATCATTGGTATGTTCAGTATTGAAATGCCGGAAGTGCGATCTTCTAAATCGGGGGTGATGTCTGTACGGCTAAACTACCCAATCCATCTCCGACCCTCCTTCAAGCAACCCACTGCCTCTGAAGATGGGAGCGGTTCACTGAAGTAACCCCCCTGGAATCGTGAACAACCCTGACGGATCAGGAAGTCCATCTGCTCTTTCGTCTCAACACCCTCAGCAATGACCCCGATACTGAGGCTACGCGCCATCGCGATAATGGCAGTGATGATTGCTACATCATTGGGGTCTGTCGCGATATCGCGCACAAAGGAACGGTCGATCTTGAGTGTGTTGATCGGGTATCTCTTCAGATAACTTAGGCTAGAGTATCCTGTACCAAAGTCATCGATCGAGATCTCGATCCCCATCGAACTGAGCTGTCTGAGTATCTGGATCGTTTCCTGGACATTCTCGACCAGCATCCCCTCAGTGATCTCTAGGATGAGGCAACTCCCATCCAAACCAGTCTCATCCAGAATACTCATGATGCGGGAGACCAGTGTCTTCTGACGGAATTGACGTACAGACAGATTCACTGACAGCCTCGGAACCTGGTAACCCTGACCCTTCCAACTACTAATCTGTAAGCATGCTTGAAGCAAGACCCACTCCCCGATCAGAATAATGGTCCCTGTCTCCTCAGCTAAGGGGATGAATCTTTCTGGCGAGATGAGACCCTTCTTCACGTGATTCCACCGGAGAAGAACCTCCATCCCGGTTATCTTTCCATCCGGCATATCGATCATCGGCTGGAAATTAAGGAAGAGTTCGTTACGTTCAAGTGCATGTCTCAGATCGACCCCGAGAGAGTGCCTCTCGATCGAACGACGGTTCATCTCTGGTGCAAAGAACTGGTAGTTATTACGACCACTCTCCTTTGCGTGATACATCGCGATATCGCTATTCTTCAACAGAATATCTACCTCCTTTCCATCGTCTGGGAAGAGTGCGATCCCGATACTGGCACCGATATGAAGTTCCTTTCCATGGATATAATAGGGCTGCATCAGTCCATGAAGAACCTTCTGAGCGACCACCTCTGCATCATCTGATGAGACGATACTTGGCAACAGAATGATGAACTCGTCACCCCCATGACGGGCCACCGTATCCTCACTACGAACCGCCATAATGAGCCTTGTTGCAACCTCCTTCAGAAGAAGGTCCCCGATATCATGACCCAGAGAATCGTTGATGATTTTAAAGTGATCTAGGTCGACGAAGAGGATTGCAGCCTGTGCAAGACTCCTGTCATCATGTGCAAGTGCCTGTGAGATGCGGTCCCATAATAGATTACGGTTAGGAAGTCCTGTCAGGACATCATGCGTTGCAAGCTCCATGATCCTCTGTCCGGACTCTTGGCGCTCGAGCCATCTACCAACATCATTCGCGATATCGTCTATCAGCTTCTGCTCTTCCGGCAGCAAGAAGGGTCTATCCTCGGTGTAGAAGACACTGACCCATCCATGCTTTCCTCCATTCGTGATGACAGATTTCAGTCCAACCGTGAGACCCTCTTGATAACCCTCAGAAAAAAATTCTCTTCCATCAATCTCAATCATTGCGACAGCAATCTCTGGAAACTGCATCGCAGTCACCAACGACTTTAAAATAATCTGACAGACCTCCTCAAGAGAGGATTCCGGGGTTAATCCACGCCTGATCTCGTGTAGACAGGTGATCTCCTTCAGCCTCTCTCGTAGCTCTGTCGTTCTCTCTCTGATGACCTTTTCCAGATCCTCATTCAGTTTTCCGACTCTTTCCTCGACCCCCTTTCTGACTGTGATATCACTCATGATGATCCGAGCCGCAGACTCACACGAATCATCCCTCTGGAGGCTGCACTGCAACTCTGCCGGGAATTCTGTCCCGTCACCTCTCTTTAGGGATATCTCGGTATCGACCTGAATACCTTGTTTCTGGATATTCAGTAGATCCAATGACCAACGATCCTGATCTTTGGGGACGACTAAGGATTGGAATCTCTTACCCAGTAAATCACCCCTCTCCACCCCCAACAGATAGGCCCCCGTCAGATTAATCTCTGAGATCGCCCCATCAGGACTTAAGGTCAGATATCCGACCGGTGCTGACTCATAAAGATCACGGTAATGGGCACGAGAGTTCTCAAGACTGCCCCAAGCCTTCTGAAGGGCCTCATCCTGAATCTCCAGCTCGACTTGAGAGACCTTGATCTCGTGGAGAAGATCCTTGATCGTACCAGCGAATGATTCTGGTATGGGTTCTCGAGTGACCTTCCCGTTGGAACCCGTTCCATCTTGTGGCCCCTCACCCTCCTGATCTAAATAATTCTTATCGATTCCATTTCCTCATTAGGTCGTCTTGATGGTTGCAAATAACAATCCCCTTCAATCATTTTCAGGGGGGGTTACATCCTCTTCAATTTTTATAGTACATGCCTCAGAACACCGCCAGTTTTACGCATTCATCCAGCTGGATTTTTATCGAAATATCGATCTCGGTGCATTGAATTCAATGACGATAGGGGGGTGTACCCACTTCATTATTTTTTTGGACAGGAATGGATTTTTGGTGGTTCTTTTGTTGGATTCATCAAGAAAGATTGATCGATCATTCTTAATGACTGTAACCTACTGATGGATCTCTTAATCGACCGGTCTGTTGCCCATCACGAGAGCGATGAACTGTGTGAACTGACGGCTACTAAAGTTATTATCCGAGACCAGTATCACCGTCGCATTCCCCTCAAAAATCGGACCGAGTGTGATCCCCTCGATATTATCAAGTGAGAGTGCGGATCCATCACTCTGCCTGAAGTCAGATAGATCGACTAAAAGCGTCTTATCCACAGGCCTGACTGTATGACCTGAGATGGATTCAAGGCTCGATATATCGGTCGCCCCCCTTGCATCGATATAGAAGAGTCGTACCGTCTTACCGGTTGAAATGGGCCCTTGGGTCTGTGCACCGATCGCGTAGGAACGCTCGATACTGATGAACTGACGTTCACCGATTGCAACCATATCGGTCAGACCATTGGTTGAGAATAATCCCGGCAGGATGGGTGGTATGGCGACCTTCTCCACCGGATAGAGATACTCCTCACCCGAAATGCCTGTTGCAATATCAAATGAGAGGATACGAGATCTCGATCCATTCCCAACTCCTGATGGGGGGCTATCCTGTGATAGACCATTCTCGGTGGCGGTGTATAGCGTCTTTCCATCAGTGGAGAGCGTGAGACTCTCAAATGAGAGATTGTCATAAATACCTCGATCACCCGTCCTCAATCCACTCGTTGATCCTGAGGGTTGATAATGATCTGGCACTCTAAAATCGCGTACATGGCTTCCGTCCGGGTTCATCTCCCGGACGGTCGGTCCACGGTATCCAAAACGGCTTCTTTGGCCCTCACTCACCCAGTAAATCTTATGACGTGACCCGTCATAACGAAGACCCTCAGGGTCGACCGTATTCCTCTCAAAGGGCCCCCCGACCGGGGTCTGTAGGGTCGTCACACCGATAAAGTTCACACCCTCATGTCCCGGATCAGAGGATCTCTGAAATTTAGACAGGTCCAGACTCAATTCATAAAATCGAGCAGGATTACTGACACTCCGGTCATCACTCACGCAGAGGTAGTGACCACTCCTAGGGACGTAATCAATCGATGATAATCCCCCGATAAGGGTCCCTCCGAACCGAGTCCCGGAGGGCACGATCTGCTGACCCAGATAGCTCAGGGTGGGGACTTGAGATTGAGCGAGTGAGGGGATTAAGAGGAATGCAAGAACAATCAGCCCGACCCTCACCCTAAAATTCAATCGGTCAGAACCCTCTCTAGGAATGACGCCCCCCCTTGACGGGTTATAATCATTTTTTTCACATGCGATCTTAGGGGATATTGTGTTCAGAATCATTGCCGGCCTTTTAGGGTATTACTTCCTCGGTCTTGTTGGGGCATTCATCGGATACATCTTGGGGAGCATGGCAGACCGTTTCAGGGCGTACGGAATGGGTGGCATTAATCCGCTCAGCAGGGGCCAACGTCAGTCAGTCTTCCTCGATACGGTCTTCATCCTGATGGGTAAACTCGCCAAGGCGGATGGTCATATCTCACAAGGTGAGATCGATCATGTCGAGCAGTTCATTCAGAAGTTGGGCATGTCTGCCGAACACCGTCAGAAAGCCATTACGCTCTTTGGGAAGGGAGCATCACCCGACTTTGAGATTGATTCTAGTCTAAACCAGTTCATGATCGTCTGCGGTCAGACTCACAGCTTAAGACAGATGCTGCTGGTCTACCTGATCGTGATGGCACTCTCAGATGGAGGGATTCACGCTTCAGAAGAGAACCTTCTGAGGCAGATCGCAGGACATCTGGGTTATGACCCATCCGCATTCCAGCATCTTCTGGACATGATCCTGAACCAGGCCCACTTTGCAGGTGGTCAGTCGAACTCGGCCAATGCGCTGGAGGATGCTTATAAGGCACTCGGAATCAGCAAGGACAGTACCGACCAAGAGGTCAAGAAGGCATACCGTAAACTCATCAGCCAGTACCACCCCGATAAATTGATCGGTCAAGGTGTTCCTGCAGATATGATCGCGGTCGCTACCCGCCAGTCTCAGGAGGTGCAGGTGGCGTATGACCTGATCGAGAAGAGCCGCAAGAAATAGCCCCTAACCGAACTGCCGACCCCCCTCCCTCACGGGGAGGTTATGATCACTGCCGAGAAGAGGATCTCTTTCCTTGCTTACTCGAAATACCCCGGACCCACTCACTCTTCATCAGTTCGGTCACTCTGGGTGGGCTGATCACCCCGATGGACTGGGCATCGAGATCCTTCTGATACTCTCTCCCTTCAACGAATACGATCTGAATCATCGCCTTAAATTCCGAGTACGGCATCCTCGTGAGGGTCTCCCACTGATCCTCTGTCAGTATCATCTCCTCATCGTCATTCATCTGAAATGAATTCAATTCTTTCATTCTGATTCCCCTCTAAGTCACGGAGAAGGATCTCATCCAATCCTTTAATTCCGCGCGGATACATCAACGTCATAGTCATGATGCATATTACTGCTCGTCTTGGGTCTCGTCATGAGTGGATATAACCTATTCTCATAGGCAAAATGGATTACGACGATTGAATAAATCGTAGGGAGAATCTACCATCTGCCCTGGTAGAAATGTTCCATACTCTCTCGACACGATTGCAGTATTGATGGGTGGGATGAGCCTGTATGAGCCTGTTCAACAGGAACGACTCTTTTTTAAAAACAGACTCCCCATCGAAATTCATCTCATCGGATATCTGAATCCATCATGAGGATGGACCGGGTTAGACTTCGTTAGACTTCATCAGAATTCTAACCCCCTCAATTCCTCTAGTGGAAGATCCCTCTCGATCGACTGTGAGGTTACACGTGGAATTTCAGTTCTGAGAGAGGCCTCTGATTGATTGAGCATCATGATTCCTAAAAGATTCCTGATCTCATTTAAAGAATCATTTAGGCGTCAATCCATCCTCTTCACAGGGTCCTTCTCGGGCCTCTTCCTAATAGGGCACAACCCCGACAGCTGCCCAATGCCCATCCGCCCTCTTACAGGCCTCGATCCGGGTCGTCGCCTTCAGACCGTTATGAGCATAGTTCGAGATCTTAAGATACCTGCAAGGATTACCCTCGAGAATACGTTTTGAATCGAAGACGGTGATCTCCCCACCATTACGAGAGGACTCGTTATACCAACTCTTTTGAGTCCCGGTTGCACCACTCTCCAGCAACTCTGTAACAGACTGGTCGTACATCTTCCGGTCCAGATCGTTAAAGTAAGCTCCTGGTGTGTCGTGCATCCACCAGATATTCTGAGCACTCGCGCTCGAGATCCAAAATCCGGCCAAGATCACGCAAGATAACGTACACACTCTCCGAATAAACATGCAAAACCTCCCAATATTCTTTCATGATGATAATGGGGAGGGTCGAAACACCCCCCCACTCCTACATCTAAAGGTAGATCAGTATCGACCCATGTCAAGGATTGTCAGATCATCCCTCAGGTGTAAAGGCCACTCTCCCCATTAAGGAGGTAATCTATCAATCGACTCTAATCTCCCACTCAAATCGGTCTATTCTCTCCATTCATCTTAATACTCACCCTCAGAATGAACTCCTCACCCCATTCCCCGGTCAGAAATGAATCATCCCGCGCCAATTAAGGGGGTTCTGGGTGAGAATCCCTCAACCCGGTTCGAAAGACCGATCTTCAGGTGCTAAAAAACCACTATTCGGTATAATCGATATCCTCTCGTATGGATGGCTTGACGGATCCGAAACGGATGGAGATGATGACACCCCTTACGGTCGGTACTGGTTGACTGGACGCTGTCACCGACTGAAGTTAAATGTGATGAGTACACTACACTCCAAAGCCATTGATTCAATGAACCCTCAAATGAAACGAGAATTTAACTAAGGAGTATCTGTGAGAATAAGATCCATCGGTATTGCATTGATCGCCATCAGCTTGGCACTCCCAATGACGGCCTGGTCCCAAACCACCAAGGCACCCCCCCAAAAGACCGCCCAACCACTCATGAGTGGTGATGGCTGGAAGTTGGTCCGATCGGTCCAGCTGGGGACATCGCCCAGGTACATCCATATGGTTCTGATCGATGCGAAGAGGGATGCAGACAAGACGGTCTATGGTGCTGCATTAAAGAGCATCTGCCGTTCAGAGCCTGAATTCTGCCGTGTTCGTTTCTGGAACCAGGCACGTGATGTTGCAGACAAGATCACCTTCACAGAGACCCAGTTCAAGATGCTACGTGCCGAATTCAATCTGAACGTTGCAGGCGGTATTGAGGAGATGAGGTACGCATGTACCGTCGCACCCGAGAATAAGCAGTGCTTCTCACACTGATCGGTATAAAGATTTTTGGGTAGACCCCTTTTACTTTGGGTTGAGGGGCGAGATAATTCGTCCCCATCAAAATGACAATGAATAGAGGCGACAGAATATGGCCAGAAGACTGATTAGCTCAGGATCCACCTTCGAGAAGGAGATCGGTTACTCACGTGCAGTGGTCGATGGGGAATGGATCTTCGTCTCTGGTACCACCGGTTTCGACTATAGTAAGATGACCATCTCGGACGATCTACTCGAGCAGACCGATCAGTGCTTCCGTAATATTGAGATGGCACTGAAAGAGGCCGGATCAAGTCTGAAGGATACTGTCAGGGTGACTTACGTATTCCCCGTTGCTGCCGACTTTGAGAAATGCTGGCCGGTGATGCGTCGTTATCTGGGTGATGTGAGACCTGCTGCGATGATGATCTCTGCCGGTCTTTCAGACCCACGTATGCTGATTGAAATACAGATCACTGCACGGATCCGTTCAGGAAATTAATTTAAAACCATCTCTTATCAATTCACTTAACCAGGAGGAAGAAACTAAATGGCTAAAACGAATACCGTCTTCATTAGCTTCGCTCTGAAGGATATCAAGCACCGAGATCGTTTACTCGAACAACTGAAGACAGAGCAGACCACCTTCTCGTTCGTCGATATGCCGGTCAAGCAGTCTTGGGAGCCCGCCTGGAAGAAGGACTGCAGGGCAGTTGTTGAGGGGTGTGATGGTGTGATCGTGCTGGTGACTCATCACTTACTCAGGGCCGACGGCCAGCAGTGGGAGATCAAATGCGCCTACGACAGCAGACTCCCTGTACTTCTATTGCAAGGGGATTCCGAGAAATTACCAGGTAAATTGCCTGAAGTGGGTGAGCGTGAGGTCGAGGCCTGGGAGTGGGATACCATCTCCTCATTCTTAAAGAGACTCTGACACCACCTCTTGATACTGCGTTAAGCATTTAACACTCAGCGGCCATTCAGAATTCTGAATGGCCGTCGTCTTTACTACCCCTCGTTATCCCTCTCAGAACTACTCATTCCTGAGTGCCTCAACCGGGTCCATTCGTGCGGCCCTCATCGCAGGCACCACACCAGCAGCCAAGCCCACCAGAACCGACAGTGCCAATGCACCCATCACATAATCCCACGGGATACTGACCGGAAGACCGCCGACCAGCGTCTTCAAAATCCATGCGATCGATGTCCCCACAACAAGACCGACCAAGCCACCCAACGTCGATAACACGGTCGACTCCATCAGGAAGAGAATCCTGATCCGGGCACGTGTCGCACCCAATGCCGTCAGAAGACCGATCTCTGAGACCCGCTCTGCCACCGCGATATGCATCAGAGTCACCATCCCGACCGCACCCACCATGAGTGACACCCCTCCCAGTGCTGCGACCGCGAATGTCAGCACCTCTAGTACTGTGGACAGGGTATCGAGCATCTGCTGCTGAGGCCTCATTGTGAAATCTTCGCGTCCATGACGAGCAATCAGAATTCTCTTCGCATCCTGAACCACTGCATCCAGAGGTGCTCCGGGTAGGTACGCGATCTGGATCTCCATGACCCCTGTCCGGTTAAAGAGCTCCAACGCACGTGCTGTTGGGATATAGACCGTATCATCCAGATCAAATCCCAGTACTTGACCCTTAGACGCCATCACACCGATCACCCGAAAACGGGATGATCCGACCTGAATACTCGACCCCAATGGATTCTTGCTACCGAATAACTCTGTCCTCGTCTTTGAACCGAGTACCACGAAGGCACGTGGATTACGGAGGTCGTCTGCAGGTAGAAATTGACCGATCGAGACCTTCATATTGAATGCACGTGCAAAGTCAGGACCCTCTCCCAATACACTGACACGACGGTTAAGACCGCCCACACGGACCTCTGCATTCCCCATCAGACCTGCATTGGTGTACTGGGCATAGCTCGATGACTTGAGTGCGATCGCATCCTCAATCGTCAGCGGTCGTGAACTGCTGATCGCACCGACCGATGCACCGTGGGTAGTGGTCTTACCCGGATTGATGCTGATGATATTAGTTCCGAACTGGGTGAACTCGGACAGCACAAAACGCTGTATCCCCTCCCCGATCGAGGTCAGAAGGATCACTGCAGCGATCCCGATCGCGATTCCCGATGCAGATAAGAGGGTACGGAGTCGGTGAGAGTTGAGTGAACCCATCGCGAAGCGGAGTGTGTCGAGGGTATTCATCGACCCGCCAACGCCTTGACCGGATTCATCTTAGCGGCACGTGATGCAGGCAGGAGACTTGCCAGAATCCCTGTCAGAATCGCGATCGTAACCCCCGCAACACTCGCCCAGACGGGGGGCCATGCAGGGAGTTGGGGATATACCAGTCGTATCATGAGACTGCCGAACTGTCCCAACACAAACCCCAGAACGGCACCTGCAAGAGAGAGCCACAAGGACTCCGCAAAGAATAGTCTTCTGACATCAGACGATGGTGCGCCGATCGCTTTCAAGAGTCCGATCTCAGAAGTCCTCTGACTGACCGCGACCAGCATCACGTTCATGACAAGGATCCCTGCAACCGCTAAGCTAATCGCTGCAATCCCTGCAACGCCCAGTGTCAGTGCTCTAAGTATCCGGTCGAATGTGGCCAGTACAGCGTCCTGTGTGATGACAGTGACATCCTCCTCACCGTCATGACGTCTCTTCATCAGATCCCGAATCGACTCCTTAGCAGATACGATATCGCTACGACTCCTGGCCTCGATCAGGACGCGGAATAAAGAGGATGTATTGAATAAGGATTGTGCATGATCGATCGGGATGATGACCAACTCATCCGAGTTAAATCCCATCGACTCACCCTGCACGGCCAAGACGCCGGACACCAGGAAACGACGGTCACCCAGCCTGACCCTCTGACCGATGACATTCCCCTGAGGGAAGAACTCTTGAGCGATCTTCGACCCTAAAACGATCTGAGCACTATACTCAGCACCGTGTGCGAGGAAGCTCCCCTGACTGAGTTTCATGTGTCTCACAGGCAATAAGTCTGCTGTACTCCCAAGAACGGTCACCTCTCTCAGACGGCCGACCGCTGCGAGCTCGACCACGCCCACATTCAGGGGTGCATAACGCTTGACCTGCGGTAACTGTCCCAAGAAGTGAGCATCCTCGAGGGTTAGATCTCGTGGTGTCTGTGCCAGTAATGCACCCGGAAATCCGCCCGCAGTCTCAGCACGTCCAGGCAAAACGATGATGAGATTGGTCCCGATCGATGAGAACTTCCCGACCACGTAGCCCCTTGCACCATCTCCGAGCGCGGTTAAGACCACCACAGCAGCAACGCCGAGCGCCATCGCAAGCACAATCAGGATGGAACGTGTCCTGTAACTGACCACGGTCTTTAATGAGATCTCGAGCGTATCCCTCAGATTCATTTTCCATCCGCCACAATCTCTCCGTCCCTCATCGCGATATGCCGGTGAGCCCTCGCACCGAGCTCTCTGTCGTGTGTGACCAGTATCAGTGTGGTCCCAGCCTGGTGAAGACTCTCAAGTAGGTTCATCACCTCAGCACCGATCTTGTGGTCGAGATTACCGGTCGGCTCATCTGCTAAGAGTGCGGTCGGTCTTAAGATGGTCGCACGAGCGATCGCGACCCTCTGCCTCTGACCCCCTGATAATTCTGAGGGCCTGTGATGGGCACGATCGACCAGATCAAATCCTCGTAGAGCTTCGTTCACACGGGATTGACGATCCGAGTGTGGGACCCCTGCGAGGATTAGAGGGAGACCGATATTCTCTTCTGCGGTGAGCCTTGGAACGAGGTGAAATGACTGGAATACAAAACCGATCTTGTCCCTCCTGACACGTGCCTGCTCAGTCTCTGAGAGATCGGTCACATCACTCCCATCGAGCTCGTAACGACCGCTATCAGGACGGTCGAGAAGACCGAGTACATTTAAGAGTGTGGTCTTGCCGGATCCTGAGGGTCCCATGATCGAGACGTACTCCCCAGAATTAATTGAGAGGTCCACCCCATTCAGAGCGAAGACATCCTGATCCCCCATTTTAAATACACGCTTGATCGCGGTCAGACGGATCACGGACTGGTCTTCTGTTTGACCTTTGCACCGACCACCAATCCATCCTGATCGGATGATAGGAGGACCTTCTCTCCGACAGTCAGACCCCCTGTGATCTCGGTATAGGCCCAGTTCGCAAGTCCGGTCTGGACTGTCCTCTCCTGAAGCCTCTGATTGGAATCCATGATCAGGACCTTCCCACCCTGACGAATGGACTGTGTCGGGATACGCAAAATATCGTCCCTCCTATCAACCACAGACTCAACATCCGCGCTATACCCGACCAGAAGAGGGAGCTTCGGTGGCTCATCAAAATTGACCTCGATATCGACCGTACGTGCCTGCTTTTCAATCTCTGTCACGTAGGGTGCGATCCTCCTCACACGACCTAAAAAGATCTGCCCAGGGATGGCATCTAACGTGACGCGTGCAGTCTGTCCGACCCGTAACTTAGGCGCATCCACCTCATCCATCGGAGCGCTCACGTAGAGGCATGTATCATCGATTAAATCAATCGCAGGTGGGGTCGGTATTCCGGGTGGTGAGGGTGTTGCATACTCACCCAGTTCACCCGTGATACGTGCAACGATCCCGGCGAATGGGGCCAACAGAATCGTTCTCTCAATACCTGCCTGTGTCACCTTAATCTGGGCCTGTGCTCTTTTAATGTCGGACTTGGTCGCTTCACAGCTCGCTTCCCGAGAACGTGCCTCAGCCTCCACAGTCTCGCTCCTCTGTGCACTCACAAATCCTTGATCGGCCAATTGCCGGGTCCGTTCTGACTCACGTCTCGCATTCACAGCAACGGTACAGACTTCAGTCCGACGCTCCTCTGCCATGGTCAGCTGTCTCCTGACCAGATCCCTCTGAGCGGAGAGGTCGTCATTCCATAGCTCGAGCAAGTGCTGACCCTCCTCCACACGATCACCCTCCTTGACCAAGAGCTTGACGATATGACCCCCCGCAGCGGGCGCTAACTTCGCTCTTCGGCAAGCCTTGATGGTTCCTGCACGGGTATTCACCACGGTCGACTCGACCAGACCCATCTCTGCTGTGGCAAGATCAACCTCGATCAGGTCTGGACGGGTAATGAACCAGATCGCAATACTGATCACTGCGATCAGGATTGCCAGTATCCCGAGACGGGGTAATTTTTTTGTTTTTAACATGTGATGGGTGGGGAGATTACGTTGGCGACAATGTAACACCCGACCCGTCTTAATAGAAGGATTTAACGACCGAGTCCGTCTATTGGGAGTTGTCTAAGACTCGTTCAAACATATACCAGAATGATCTCATGACTTGACAGTATCAGACCCCGAGAACATCATTCGTTAGCTATTTTTAATGGGATGAGGGGCCATCTCTCTCACCTCAGTGTCAGTCCACAGATCCGATCAAGAAGACTCCTCTTTAAACACCAATGACCGCATAAAACAGAACCGATGCAAACCACAACAAACAAGAAGAGATGGCTCAGCCTACCGGTACTGATGACCCTCTTAATGGTCTCACTGGCATACTGGCTGTGGAGGGCTCATAGCCAGGTCACTCTCGAGATCGGTCTTGCATGTAGTCAGTTAAGTAGTGAAGCCTGCTCGGCTGCGGAGTCTCGATATCTGAATCATCTGTTAGCAGGTTGGCTGGGTCAGATGTTCCCATGGATACTCCCCTTCGTACCTGCATTCATCTATGTCTTCTTCTTCCACTGGCTACGGAAAGACCGATCCACCTGACCGTATGAGTGGTGATGTTTTCACTGTTTAACTGCTAACCCCCATCCTGATCCTGTGTCATTACTTAAGGGTCAGATAGAGCTCCTGCTGTTGCATGCCAGACTCCTCGCCCGATTGACCGGTGACAGATAGGGACCCGGCCCTCACACCGAGAAGACGTATCCTTCTGTTTAGAATCACCCTTCTCAAACAATCCTCACCAGCACGTCTGATCATGGTTGCATCATCGGTCGGATCAGGTATCGTGATATCCCGTGTCACGGTATGAAAGTCCTCAAAACGCAGCTTAATCCCGATGGTCCGACCGAGGTACCCCCTCCCCTTTAAGTCTTGTGAGAGTCTTTCACATAGATCCGTAAAAATCTTAGACAGCATCGGTCGGTCATGACGTGGATGAAGGTCACTCTCAAAGGTCGTCTCACGGCTGATAGACCGAGGCTCAGAGTGGGTCACAACAGGTCGATCATCTAGCCCATGGGATGCCGATTGCAGCCACCTGGCATAGTTCAGACCGAAGGTCTCCTGTAGTGTTACGGGATCCGCTTTAGAGAGTTGCTCGATGGTATTGATCCCGATCGATGCTAGTCTCTCGGTCGCTCTTGGGCCGATCCCGTTCACTTTCTTCACCGGGAGTGGCCATATCCGGGAGGGTATGTCCTCGACCCCAAGGATGGTTAATCCGTCGGGCTTTTCGAGATCTGAACAGATCTTCGATAGCAACTTATTAGGGCTTAGACCGATCGAGCAGGATAGTCCCGTCGCATCACGGACCGATTGCTTAATACGACGTGCCAGTGGGAGGGTTTCTTCCGGGTGTTGTGTCAGGTCGATATAAATCTCATCGATCCCACTATCCTCGATCTCGGGTGCAATGACTGCAACAGCCTCCTTAAAGAGTCTCGAGTAATGACGGTAAGCATTAAAATCGGCCGGCAGTAAGATCGCATCAGGGGCGAGTTTTGCAGCCTTCATCATCCCCATCGCTGAGAAGACACCGAGTGCACGTGCCTCGTAGGTTGATGTGGTGACAACACCCCGACCGACATAGTCTCGTAACCTCGAAAATTGTCGGACCCCCTCAGAGTCTTGTACCGGCTGCTGATCGTCCCCTCCCCCAATCACAACCGGAAGCCCTTTTAGTTCGGGGTATCGAAGCAGTTCGACAGATGCATAGAAGGCATCCATATCCAGGTGTGCGATCCGACGATCGGGTGGATTCATTGGTGTGAGATATCGATATCCATCATTGCCGACTCAGAAAAAGAATCTACTCGAGATGATCCTCAAGCAATCTTTCGAAGAATGGTGAGGGGTGTTTGTGAGAGGACAGAACGTGTTCCCATCAGTCCAGCGACCGTCACCCCAACCACCCCCGTGACCAGACCGGTGACCCAAATCCAGGGGTTAAAGCTATAACTCAAGTTCAGTGCATACTCACCGATGGCATACCCCAACGCGCTTGCACCAGCAGCTGCGAAAACGCCTGCAAGTCCACCGATGATGGCAAACTCCGCCGCCCATGATCTGACCAACTGACTCCTCTTAGCACCGAGTGTCCGAAAGATTGCAGCCTCATGGATCCGTTCATCCTGAGTCGATGCGATGGCCGCATACAGAACCGCAAACCCTGCCAAGAGGGTAAATAAGAAAACAAACTCGACCGCACGACTCACCTGGTCCATCACCCTCTGAACCTGATCGATGATGGATGCCACATCGATCACTAAAAAGTTCGGGAAGGACTTGATCAGATGATTCATGAGATCGGCTTTCTTAGGAGGAAGATGAAAGCTCGTGATATAGCTTGATGGATAGTCATCCAGAACACCGGGCGGTGTCACCACAAAAAAATTCACTCGGAATGAATCCCAATCGACCCTCCTGATGCTGGTCACGCTTGCTGTGAACGGACTCCCAGCAACATCATAGGTAAGCGTATCCCCGACCTTAATCCCAATCGTCTTTGCAATCCCCTCCTCAACCGAGAGGACGGGCTGACCAGCGTCACCACTCCCCCACCACTGACCCTTGACGATCAGGTTGTCGGGTGACATCTCACTCGCCCAGGACAGATTGAACTCACGCTCGATCAGTCTTTTCGCCCGTGTATCCGTAAAATCGCCTGACACAATATTCTTTCCATTGATCGCGGTCAGACGTCCCCTCACCATCGGAAATACCGGTGGTTGTGAGATCGCATTCTCTTTGAAGAATGCTTCCAGAGGTTGTAACTGATCCTTCTGGATATTCACTAGGAAACGGTTCGGTGCATCGGGTGGGAGGCTGGTCTTCCAGTTCTGAAGAAGATCATCCCGGATGAGTGTCAGTGCAAGTAGCGCCATCAATCCTAATCCGAGTGCAACAGACTGGACCACGCTACCGGTTGCCCGTCGTCGGATGCTCGCGAGTCCGTACCGCCAGGCACCTCCCCCCTGACCGCTCAGTCCGGACAGCGCCCTAACCAACAGAAAACCAATCAGACCGAAGATCAAGATCGCAACAAAGAAACCACCCATGACCGAGAGACCGAGACGGATATCCCCCGCCTTCCACACGAAAAGAACCGTCAATGCAGCCAACCCGATCGAGTATCCTGCAATTCCGTGGCGACTGGACAGCCCGATATCACGTCTGAGTACGCGTAATGCGGGGACACTTCGAAGGTTGAGTAATGGTGGCAGTGCAAAACCCAGAAGAAGAATCATCCCTGTCAATAACCCGTGAACAGCTGGAACCATGCTCGGCCATGGGAGCTCCTCATCCACCAGCACCGAGAGCCAGTAGACCAGCGCCTCCTGAGCAACTAATCCGAGTAAGCATCCGACAGAACTTGCGATCAGTCCGAGCAGTGTGAAATGGTATAGATACAGTCTAAGGATTGTGGATTGGCTCGCTCCTAAGCATCTCATGACAGCACATCCATCAAGATGACGCTGGCTGAAACGTCTCACCGCAAGTGCGATCGCAGCAGCCGCCAGGACCACACTCGCAAGTGCTGCGAGGCTTAAGAATTTCTCAGCACGGTCTAGTGCTGCCTTGATCTCAGGACGTGCATCACGGATCCCCTCGACCCTCTCACCCATCATCAATCGTGACTGAGACCACTCCCGAAATCTCTCAACTACCCCCGCCTCCCCCGCAACCAGAAGTCGGTAGACGATCCTACTCCCCTGCTGGATCAGTCCTGTTGCGGGCAGGTCATCTGCATTAATGAGGATACGGGGCCCTAGATTAATGAACCCGATCGAGTGATCAGGCTCTTGGGTAATCCTCGCGGTCACCTTCATCCGTGAGTCCCCAATCTCGATCTCGTCCCCACGTTTAAGTGAGAGACGGGCCATTAACTTATCATCGACCCAGACCGTCCCCCTCTCTGGAATCGATTCGGTAACACGACCCTCTGGGTCTGCCACCCCCCCTCCAAAGTCTTCTGTGATGCGTAGCTCCCCTCGAAGGGGGTATCCAGGGGTCACTGCTTTAATCTCTGTCAGGAGGCTGCTATCGCCCCTTGATGCCATGCTTGGGAACTTGAGTGAGGATGAGACCGACAGACCTAGTCTCCTGGCCTCATCTTGATAATGATTCGGCAGTGTTCGGTCTGATACGATGATCAGATCAGCACCGAGTAACTGGTTACCTTGACGAGACAGTGCAAGCTGAACACGATCAGAAAAGAATCCGACCGTGGTCATCCCACCGACAGCGATGATCAGTGCAAAGACCAGAACCCGTAACTCGCCCGCACGCCAGTCACGTTTGAGCATCCTGACAGAGAGTCTAAAAAGGTTCATGGAATTCCACCAACCTGTGAGGAGCCATATGACCCACTCAAACGACCGACCTCCCCGCATCCAGTCGTATCCGTCTCTCGCAACGGCTCGAGATGGTCTCATCGTGTGTGACCAGGATGAGTGTTGCCCCCCTCTCTTGATTCAGTGCGAACATCAGATCAATGATCTGAGCACCTGTCGTTGAGTCCAGATTACCGGTCGGTTCATCGGCCATCACCAGTTGCGGCTCTGTGACAAAGGCTCGTGCGATGGCAACCCTCTGTTGCTCACCCCCAGAGAGTTGTTTGGGGTAGTGTCCCAACCTCTTTCCCAGACCGACACGATTCAAAAGATCCATCGCGGGTTGTTGGGATTCACGGACACCGGCTAATTCCAGTGGGAGCATCACATTCTCAAGTGCGGTCAGTGCTGGGAGTAGTTGGAATGATTGGAATACAAATCCCAGCAAACGACCTCGTAGGGCTGCCCTCCCATCCTCATCCAGTGAGAAGATATCCTCACCCGCAAGGTGAACACTCCCGCTTGAGGGAGCGTCAAGACCTGCCAAGAGTCCCAATAGTGTGGACTTACCGGATCCGGATGAGCCGATCACTGCAAGTGACTCACCCGCAATCACCGACAGATTGATATCATGCAGGATGACCAGTTCATCACTCCCGGTGCTGACTTGCTTGGTCAGTGCAGTTGCCTGCACAATAGGACTTAAATTAGGCTCTTCTCTCATGAAATATTTCCTGATTATTCTGTGTATTCTATCAGGCGTAGCCCCCCTCAATGCGGTGGCTGCGAATGTCTCCCCCCCATCCGGCGCTGTCATGGTCTTTGGGGATAGTATCTCGTCCGGTTATGGACTCCCCCCCGGATCGGGTTGGGTCAGCCTCTTATCCAAACGCCTTCAAGAACGGGCTCCATCACACCCCGTGGTTAATGCGAGTATCAGTGGGGATACCACCTCGAGCGGTCTTGCCCGGATCGAGCAATCACTTCAAACCCACCGTCCCGAGATCGTCATCATCGAGCTCGGTGGGAATGATGGCCTTCGGGGTTCAGCCATCGACTCGATCATCCGTAACCTCGAGGCCCTGATCGAATCCTGTCACCGGCGCCAGGCCAAGGTCCTCCTGGTCGGGATGCATCTCCCCCCCAATTATGGGGCGACCTATACTCAAAAATTCCAAGAGATCTTCCCCCATCTCGCGAAGAAGCATCAGATCAAGGTCGTCCCATTCCTGCTAAAAGGTTTTGGCGATCAGCGTGAATTCTTTCTGGCGGATGGGATACACCCGAATGTGCAGGCTCAAGAGAGGATTCTTGAGAATGTATGGCCCACTCTTCGGGGGATGATGAAGTAATCACTTTGTCCGAATTCTTCTTAAAATATCCCATTAAACTTACCCTCTGTCGGGCTATACTCCTCAATTGAGGGTGAACCGCCTCACAGCGACCCCAACTCGAGATTATTCTTCACCCAGACTCATCCGATTCTTACT
>Ga0209553_1000300_pt1 | contig 25958 bp, 22 predicted proteins | sample LauGreFBDMM110DN_2_FD_188217 | JGI IMG/M metagenome (GOLD analysis project Ga0209553, IMG submission 188217) | Freshwater lake microbial communities from Lake Michigan, USA - Fa13.BD.MM110.DN (SPAdes) (version 2) | ecosystem: Environmental > Aquatic > Freshwater > Lake | place: Lake Michigan...
ACAAGTGGTTCGAACCTTGCCGCAGGACTTTGCGCGCCTGTTTCCGGGCAGTGGGGGCGCACTCTATGGTCAAGCAACACACGGATGGATGTCGGCCTTCGCGCGCCCCTCATCGCGCAGCAAAGTGCCGGGCCTTTACACGGCGGGGGGCAGCGTGCACCCGGGGCCGGGGGTTCCGATGGCAGCCATGTCGGGACGTTTGGCGGCCGCGACGCTGATGGCGGACCTCGGTTTGACCAAGTCGTCCCGCCGGGTGGTTATCTCTGGTGGTATGTCGACGCGCTAAGTGACGACGGTGAATACGGACTCTCCATCATTGCCTTTGTGGGCAGCGTGTTCTCGCCCTACTATGCATTGGCACGCAGCCGCGCTGGCGGCGTGGCCGAACCTGAAAACCACTGCGCTTTGAATGTGGCGCTGTATGGCAAAGGCGGCAAACGCTGGACCATGACAGAGCGCGGTCGATCGCATATTTCACGCAACGCGCAGCATTATCAAATTGGCCCTAGCAGTCTGAACTGGGACGGTCAAGCGCTCACCATTGACATTGATGAAATCAATGTCCCCATCCCTATGAAAGTTCGTGGTCGTGTCACTGTGAGGCCTGAAGGGCTTTGTCACTTTGTCACACCTCTGGACAATGAAGGCTTGCACCGTTGGGGACCTATCGCACCGTGCTCGCGCGTTGAAGTTGAAATGGACAACCCACAGTTCAGCTGGCGCGGTCATGCCTACATGGATTCCAATGAAGGCGATGAACCCGTTGAAAACGGTTTCCAAGATTGGGATTGGGCGCGCGCTGAAATGGCCAATGGCGATACCAGCGTGGTCTACGATGTGCGGCCCAAACAAGGGCCAGGCCGAGTTGTAGCACAACGCTTTTCGCCCGATGGCAGCTACACACCCTTCACAGCGCCGGTTCGACACAATTTACCTTCTTCTGGCTGGCAGCTTTCACGGGGCATGTGCAGTGAATCGAGCCAGGCACCCGAAGTGCTTAGCACTTTAGAAGACACGCCGTTTTATGTTCGCTCCTTGCTGCGCACTCAACTGCTGGGTGAGAACGTCACTGCAGTTCACGAGTCCTTGGACATTCCCCGACTGGTGTCATTGCCAGTTCGCTGCATGTTGCCTTTTCGAATGCCGCGACGTGCGTAGGTGAATTTTTATTTGGCGCAGCGAGGCGTCGCTTGGCTTGGCGCTGTCTTCTTGTTCAGTCGTTTTGACGAGCGCGCGCCAAGGTCCGCTCCCTCTCTCTGGGCCCAAAGCTAGAAGCCAATGCGCCCTCGGCCTCTAAGCCTTCAAGGTAAATGCTTTCAATCTCTGGCGCTGCTCGCAGCAATTCACGCTCGGCAAAAGGCATGTGCAGCAAAGCCCTGAGTGCAAACAAAATTCGCAGCCAACCTGGCACCCATACCCGACGCTTGCGCTGCAGCATGCCTTGCACAATGACACGTGCTGTTTCTTCTGGCGATGTTTCGCTGTTGAGGGGGCCAGGCATGGTGGCGCGCAATCTGACAAAGCCTGGATGCAAGGCACCTTCGGTGACCAGCGGCGTGCGTACCCAGCCCGCATGGACCACCCCCACACCCACACCATGCGCAGCCATCTCAATGCGCAAAGAATTGCCCATGGCCTCAGCAGCCGATTTGCTGGCAGCGTAAGCAGACATCACTGGAGGATGCGCGAAAGAAGATACCGACGCATTGATGAGCACATAGCCACGTTGCTGCATGATTGCAGGCAAGGCCGCACGAACGGTGTTGAAAACACCAAAAACATTGACCTCGAAACAGCGTTTCCAAGCTTCGGGGTCAATGTAGGCCATCGGTCCGAATGCAGCAACACCAGCATTGGCAAAGACAATGTCAATGCGACCCAGATTGGTCATGGTTTTTTCAACCACATCTTGTAAGGCTTGGAGTTGGGTCACATCAGCCACCCAGTAAAGCGTTTGAGGGCCGCAGCGTTGGGCCATTTGCGCCAGAGGTTCTGCATCGCAGTCCACCAAAACAGGAACGCCGCCATGAGCCAATACTTCAAGGGCAGTGGCTGCGCCAATGCCGGAGGCTGCACCAGTAATTAAGACGACGCGGCCGTCGAGCGTGTTTTTTGAAGTTGCCATTTGCTCATCCAAGCTAGGACGATCACGCGCGTCAAACCGACTTGGTGACCATGAAATACACAATGGGCAAGGGTAGCACGGTAGAAATGGCGCCAGCAATTTTCCAAATACGGGACAGGCGCCAATAGTCTTCAGTGATCTCAGAATATTGTTGAAGCAAAGCGCGCTGTTTAAATTGAATGGGCACCAGAACGAACAACCAAATCAAGCCTGAAAAAGTAAGCAGCCAATAGGACCATTGAATCCAAGGATGGCTGGCACCACCCCCGAAATTTTCTGCCATGCCGTGGCCTGTCCAAACCACACCCACCGCCCCTATTAACGTGAACATGAGGTCAGTAATCAGCACCATCTTGTTGCTGAATTGAACGATGGCGTGATTGCGCGTGCGCTCAGCCAACAAGGCCCAGACGCCACTCACAATCACGTTGCCTAAAAACAAGCACGCGCACACCAAGTGAATGACCTTGAGGTTAGGTGTCATCTGATGTCACTTTTTTGGGAAGTCATCGAAGGCGCCTCATCAGGCTTGGCGCTGCTCTGCATGGCTTGAAGTTTTTCTGCTTCACGTTGTTGGCGAGTGATTTCTTTGGCGCGTCGCAAATCACGAAATTGCCAAGTTACAAACAGAACACCGGCAACCAGCACCACCACAACTTCAACAATTTTCAAGTCCACTGGATGAAAGCGTTTTAACGCGGGGTTTTCTCGCGTTGTTCTAAGCGGTTAAACAATTCCACCATCCAGACAACACGCTCATCAAAACTTCGAACAGGCAAAGTCCAGGGTTTCTCATGCGTCAAGTGATTGCGCTCTCTACTCACAATGTCAACCAAGTAATGAATAGCGGGCACAGGGCTAAGCGTGATATCCGGCACTTTAGGCGCCTTGACCGCCACTGTGGCTGCGCGTGCCAACAATGCCAATTTGCGTGATGTTGAAACTACAGTGCGGTGGTTTACAGAGTTGAGGCCTTTCCGCTCTAATTGTTTGCCAATTTCAGCATAGACCAAGCGCGCGGCTTGAATGGCGGGGCGACAGTCCCATGGCAATTCGGCCAAACCAAATTCGCCGCGGCGGTACAGTGCGTCTGCGCGCAACAACAAGCGTTGTGTGAAACCCGCAATCCGCGAATCGAACACCGGATCGGCCAACCAAGCGTCAGCGTCCATGCCAATTTCGTGGAACCAAGCGCGAGGAATGTACAAGCGCCCCATGCGCGCATCGGCGCCAATGTCTCGAGCAATGTTGGTCAGTTGCATGGCCACACCCAGCTCGCTGGCGCGTGCAATGGCGGTGTCTGTGCTCGCGCCCATGATGATGGACATCATGGCGCCTACAGTGCCGGCAACCCTGGCACCATAGGCCTCTACATCGGCCAAGTTTTCATAGCGGCGTCCTTGCGAGTCCCACAAGAAGCCATCTAATAAGGCCTCTAGCAAGCCACTGGGAATGCCATAGCGATGGACCACAATGGTCAACGCACGGTCTGCGTCTTCGGTACCAGGCCGTCCGGCATAAATGGCTGCTAAGCGCGACTTCAAATCGGCCATGGCCAAAACGGGGTCATCGCCTTCGTCAATGGCGTCGTCAGCCAAACGGCAAAACGCATAAAGCGCAATGGCGGGTGGCCGCAAACGGACCGGCAACAATCTGGAGGCTGCAAAGAAAGATTTTGAGCCACCGCGCATGAGTTCGGTGCAGGCCTCTAAGTCATAAGGCAAAGACACCGGTGGTGAACTCAAGCTTGTATCAGGCAAATGATTTGACATCGGGAACCACCGTTTCAAGCATTTTTGCAGACATTAAAACACTGGGCACACCAGCACCCGGCTGGCTACTGGCACCCACCATGAACAAGCCTTCCACATCTTGGCTTCTGTTGTGCGGCCGGAACCATGCACTTTGAATCAAGATGGGCTCGAGGCCAAAACCTGCGCCTTTGTAAGACCACAATCGATCTTGAAAATCTTGCGGTGTGGTGACTTTGGAAGACACCACATGCTGCTTCAAATCAGGCAACACACTTTCTTGCAGCACGGTGGCAATGGCATCACGGTACTGTTCAGTGATGGCTGGCCAATCGGTTTCGCTGCTTAAATTAGGCACCACCGACAATGCATAAAAACTGTCACAACCCTCGGGGGCCAGCGAAGGATCGGTGGCGGTTGGTCGGTACAAATACAAACTGAAATCTTTAGACAGTTTGTGATTTTTGAAAATATCTTGCAGCAAGCCTTTGTAGCGTGGGCCTAAGACCATCATGTGATGCGGCACATCTTCGTACTTTCGATTGGTGCCAAAGTACCAAACAAACAAGCCCGATGAATACTTACCCTTGGCAATGCGCTTGTCAGTCCAATGCTTGCGGTGTTTTGGCTCAATGAGGTTACGGTATGTCCACGCGGCGTCACCATTGCTCACCACAATGTCAGCAGGCAAGTATTCACCATTGGCCAACTCGACACCTTGGGCACGGCCGCCCTCCACACGAATGCGAGTAACGGGCGCGTTATAACGAATAGGCACTTGGCGTTCGTCCAGCAGCTTCACCAGTTCACGCACAATGGCGCCGGTGCCACCCATGGCTGAGTGCACACCCCAGCGGCGCTCCAAGGAATGGATGAGTGAGTAAACGCAAGTGACTGAATAAGGATTGCCGCCAATGAGCAAGGGGTGAAAGCTCATGACGATGCGCAGCTTGGGGTGCTTGATGTGCTTTGCCACCAAACTGTAAATAGAGCGCCAAGCTTGCATGCGCGCCAAATTGGGCATGGCCTTGATCACATCGCCAATGGTTTCAAAGGGCACCATGCCCAGCTCTACAAAGCCAAGCTGAAAACATTTTTCGGATGCCACCATCAGGTTCTTAAAACCTTGCACGTCTTCAGGACTGAATTTGGCAATTTGATCGAGCATTTGCTCGTCGTTGTTGCTGTAGTCAAAGTGCGTGCCATCGTCAAAACGAATGCGGTAGAAAGGCGACATCAAGCGCAGATCGACATGGTCTTCCATCTCGCGGCCACACAGCGTAAAAAGCTCGGCGATGAGGTGCGGCAAAGTAATGATGGTAGGGCCGGCGTCAAAGGTGAAGCCATCTTGCTTGTGAACATAGGCGCGGCCGCCGGGGGCGTCTAGCTTTTCCAACATTTGAACGCGATACCCTTTGACGCTCAAACGAATGGCAGCTGCCAAGCCGCCAAATCCTGTGCCGATCACAATGGCCGTGGGTGCACGATGACCAACTTCGGAGGCTGTGCTCATGGGGTGGTTTTGATCGCCACCGCCACCGCCCGCGCCACCGTCGGTGTTAATTGACTTGAAGAGATTTGTCATGTGAATCCAAGTGAGCAGGCAAAACCGGAGGCACGTGTCCCTCAAAGGCTGCAGGCGTTTCTGTGTTGTGATGTTTGCGAATGGCCCAACGCCACAATGTCGTGGTGTCTAGGGGCAGGACCAGCATGAAATGTTCGACAATGGCCAAGGCCAACATGGTGCCCACCAAGACAGCGCCCACCACTTGGGCGGGTGAGGTCATGGGCTGGTTTGCGAAGTCAATTAAAAGCCACAAACAGGCAAGGGCTGAGACCACTGCAAACGGGAAAAATGCATTCATGCGGCGACGCTTGAAGAAGCTTTCCAAATACGCCAAATGCGTAGGCAGAAATTCTTCACTCAAATTTCTAACCCCAAAAAATAAGTTCAATTTGGCGCTGGTGCGCATGACCCACAAGACCAAATAGGTGCCAGTGCCCACTTGGTTGGGCGCATCCCAAGTGATGGCCACAATGACCAAGCCCACGACAAGAATGGACAATTCGTGCCACGCTACTGCATTGAAGGACGCCATGAATCGAGGCCAGCCTGAAGTGCTTTTTAAGATAGCCGTTTTTTGCGGGCCTGTGATCCAACCGGTGAGAAAAGTCAACTCGTTCCAGCCCCAGGCTAACAAGGCACAAGTGAAAGCGCAGTAAGCGCCCATCACTCCTGTTTGTTGCGCTGTGTGAGACAAACCCGCCAAGGCACCAAGACCCAGCGCAGAGGAGATGACCAAGCTCATGGTCACCGCAGTGCGCGACATGCGATTTAAAAGAATCACGATACCGGTGCTAAACCACCAGATAAAAATCGCAAATCCCACCGCAACAATGGTGTCGGTCATCCTTGGCTTTCAGTGTCTGTTGGCGGCCAAGTTACCAAGCGGGCACCATGCGCACATCTGCTGGCAAGGCATGGTGCTTAACAGGCAAGAAGTACAAGCGAATGAAAGTGAAGCCACCCGAAATGGCCCAACGTGCACGCTTCAGATTGCCCATCAAGCCGCCTTGAGCTTTGGCCGCATTCATTTGCGTTTGCACATGGAACAAGTGCGACAAACCTTCCCTGAAGGCTGGGTTGTCAATGTCCAAGCTGACGGGGAAAACTTGCTTGGTGATTTCGTTGGTGATGCGGAAGACTTCGTAGTCGTAGGTGCCAGACTCAAGGCCCATCTCGTGGTGCAGCATGGGGCGTGTGTGGTCACGAACGTACATGGTGGCGTAAACCGCCAACAAGAAAAAGCGAATCCAGAACACATTGCCGCCACGCAGTAAATGCGGGTTGGCGCGCATGATCAATGCAAACGATTCGCCATGGCGAAACTCGTCGTTACACCAACGCTCAAACCAACGAAAGATAGGGTGGAAGCGCTTGTCTGGATTTCTTTCCAATTGACGGTAGATGGTGATGTAACGCGCATAGCCAATTTTCTCTGACAAATACGTTGCGTAAAAAATGTATTTGGGCTTGAAGTAGGTATAAGCCTTGGTGCGCTTCAAATCACCCAGGTCAATGCCCAGACCAAAGTCCTTCAAAGACTGGTTGATGAAACTGGCGTGACGCGATTCATCGCGTGCCATGTAGCGCATCAATTGCTTGATGTCGGGGTTTTCAACGTTTCTGAAAATTTCGTTGTACAAAATGCAACCCGAAAATTCAGATGTCAGCGAAGAAATTAGAAAGTCCAAAAACTCTTGCCGCATTTCAGGGCTGACTTGGGAGAATCTTTCGGCCACTTCCTTGGTGAATTCTTCGTCGCGCTGAAAGTGATCGTGGTTGTTGTCGCCCTCATATTCAGCCATCATTTTGTCCCACTCTGCACGCATGGGAGACATGTCCAGCTTGTCCATGGCCGCAAAATCGGTGGTGTAAAAGCGGGGGCTGAGCATGGTGCTCTCAACCGCTTTTTGGGATGCTTGTTCTGCCGTGTCAATGGTTGAATTTGCTTGCATGAATGAAAAACTCCAGCTTTGTAAAGGGTTGGCTAAGTCAATCCTGAATCATTCAGGTTGCATGGCTAAAAATCGAGCAAATTCCGCCGTGTTTGTTGGACCAAACGACTCTAAGTCGACACGCTGTCCTGTGCTTGGATCCATCAAAGTGACCCTGCCATCCACACGGGCAATTAAATCAAAGGGTTGGGCAGAACCAATGCCCCTGGCGAAGCGTTCGCGCGCTAAAGCGCGCAACGCACCGCGCACAAAACCTTGTTCGCCATACAACACGGTCAGAGTTTGTCCTGAGACGCCATCGGCAACGCGAACGCCACCATCTTTTTGATCTTCGAACACCAATGAGCGTTGCACCGTGGGCGCAGCGGCAAGCTGATCGGGGCCATTACCGGTGATGCGTATCAAGCCGACCGAAATCAGTGAGAACGCAATGATGCCAGCCGCAAAATACAGAATCCAGCGCGGGAAGCTGTCGGTCGCCACCGGCACGCGAGCTTGATAAGACTGGGCAAGTTGGGCTTGGGTCATGTCGCACTCACTTGCATGAAGCTGCCCTCAGGGCGCACACTTTGAGCAGCGCTTGTGACTGCAGTTGCGTTGGCAGCCTGGCCTGTGTTTTGCGTCCATGCATCACGAAGCTTTTCAGCCACCATTTGGGCATCAGCTACCGCACGCAAAGTAGGTTCAGGCTTTGAAATGCGCCAAGGCCGCACACTGGGCCACAAATGGACCCAACCAATTCGGTCAGCGCCTTTCAGGGCCAAGGTGACGTCGCCAAATCCGTTTTGAAGCATGCGCAGATCGGCAGACGCTATTTGCTTGAAGGGCAGGTTAAAAGACACAGTCAAAACAATGCCCAAGCGCATCACCACACGTTTGTTGGTCACGGTATAAACCGTGGTGCGAGCCGTGATATAGGCCAGCGTCCATAAGGTTGCCATGCCAATGACCGCCAATGGGGCAATCCATTTGATGGCCAACAAAACAGCCATGTAGCCAGCACCGCCTTCTAAAGCAGGCCAAGCACACACCAAGATCAAAACCGCAAAATACAGCGCTAGTTTTTTGAAGTGAAAGGCTGAATAGGCCAAAGCAGCCACATCGGGTGAGCCCTGCCAAACAATGAACTCGTCACTAGGCAAGCGTTCGGGTAAACCAAACTGCGGTTCAAACTCGTATTCATGACCCAAATTTTCGATCGCCATTATCTTTTCCTCAACAGACTTTCAATTCGACTTCAATTGACGCTGATCTGCGCTCAGATCAGCGGTTCGCTGCGCTTTGCATCGGCGTAGAAAGTACCGCCGCCGTAATAAGCACTGATTTTTTCCTCTTCCAGTTTGGTGATCTGGTCAGGGTTTCTGAGGGCTGGTACAGCTGCAAAATGACGCGCATAGACAGAATGCACTTCAACTTGATTTCTGCGTATCACTGAAAACATCATGGGCAGCAAAACAGTTTTGCCACCGGCAACTTCCACTTCCAAATAGCGAAACATCATCTCAGCGGAGTCGATCCAAATGTCTTTGACGGTTCCGCCTTGTTTGCCGTCGCCCGCCATCACTGGCAGACCACGCGGGTCCACATCTTGTGAGGCTACTGTGTAGTCGCTGACCACACGAAGTGGTTGAATCAGTGGCTTGCCATGCCAAGTCATTTCTGGCACATCTTCGCGACTGGCGTAAGCGCCTGGACCTACAGCGGCCAGCATGCCATCACCCTTAGGCTCAATGGGCGCGCCAGAAGTGGGGCTGGTGGCCACGGCGTTGTAAGCTGGCTCTTTGCGCATCAAGTCAGGCACGGTGACACTTCTGCCACCTTCCAACAAGAATGTTTTCGGCTCAGGAATCGGAAAGCCTTTCACCACAGCTCTGCCGCTGCTGCTGGACTCCATGGGATAGCCCTCGCGGTGACCTTCTTGAACAAGATAATAAATAAGGCCAGCGAAAAAGATCCAAAACACATACAACAGTATTTGCGCTAGATCGACGTAGCCAGTAATGTTTCCTACGGTTTGCATAACGACTTCTCCTTTTAAACAACTGAATAACTAAATACGAGACTCGGTCAAGCCGAGGGTTTGGGGAACAACGGGTGAAAAAGAGGACCTGCGCTTGACCAAGGGGCCAACCGCAATCAAAGTTAAAAACAGCAACAGCATTTCAACGTGATACACCATGCTGTAACCCACGGAGGGGTCGGTTAAGGCAGGGCCCAATGCACCCTCGCTACTGAGAGTGCCCACGACATCTCGCAGGGCTCCACCAAAGAACATTGACAGGCCAGCAGCTGCCGATTGCACGGCACCCCAAGCGCCTAAGGCCAGGCCGACGTAAGCAGATTCCATTCGCATGGCTGTGAACAAAGTACCCACCGCGAACAAACCTCCGCCGTAACCCACACCAAAGGCGCCAAAGCGGAAAAGCCATCCAGCTTCAAGGGGTGCCGAAAAAATAACGGCAGAAAATGCAGGCAAGCCAGCCAGTGCGCCGTAGGCAGCCAAACGCATGGGGTCTATGCCGCCGGCCAACTTGCGACCGGCCACATAAAAACCCAACAATCCACCGCCTGCCAACATGGCCGTCAGTGCACTGGTGGCACCCACACTCAGCTTGAGAATTTCACCGCCATAAGGCTCCAAAATAATGTCTTGCATATTGAAGGCCATGGTGCCCAGGGCTGTAGCCCACAAGAAACGTCGGGCTTGTGGAAGGGCAATGAACTCCGCCCAGACTTCTCTGAAGGGTCTGCGAATTTCAGTTTTCATTGCGGCTACGCGCGCAGGATTGCGCGGCTCTTGCTTCCACAGCGCAAAGCCATTGAGAATGAGCACCACCAAGGCAGTTCCTTGCACTGTTTGAACCAAATATTCAGGCGTGAAGTCAGACAGCAAGACGCTGTAGACCAAGCTGCCAAACACAGCACCCACCAACAGCATGGTGTACATCAGCGCCACCACACGGGGGCGTGTTTCTTCACTGGCTTGGTCTGTTGCCAGTGCCAAACCTGCTGTTTGCGAAGTTTGCAAGCCTGCACCGACCATCAAGAAAGCCATGGCTGCAGCACCTTGGCCTACCCAGTCAGGCACAGGTACTTGGCCGCGACCCGATAGCACCAAAAGCGCAAAGGGCATGACCGCCAAGCCTAAGAATTGAATCAGGGTACCGCCCCACATGTAAGGCACCCGGCGCCAGCCAAAAGCGGATACGTGCACGTCAGACTGATAGCCAGTGACTGCACGAAATGGCGCCACCAGAAGTGGAAGCGCCAACATCATGGCGACCAGCCACGCCGACACGCCCAACTCCACAATCATCACCCGATTCAAGGTACCAATCATGAGGGCTGTGGTGATGCCCATGGTGAATTTGAACAAAGACAAGCGCAACAGCCGCGACATGGGCAAGCCCGCGCTGGTGACATCAGAAAACGGCAACCAAGTCGATGGCAGTTGCTTGACGTACTTGGAAAAAGTCTTGCCTTTCATGAACGCATCCACTCCATGGCTTTGGATTTGTAAAAACCACTGGAGACTTTGTGCGTGCGAGCGCATTGCCAATCGTTCAATGATTCGTGTGTCTTCATCAGTTGGGCAATGCGGGCTTCTGCCATGGGTTCAAGCCATGGTGCGCGATCGCCGCGGGGCAACAAACGACCCACTGAAATCATGAGCGCCAACATGGGTGTGCGCGGTGCAAACGTAAACACCATCGATTTGCTGGTGCGCTCAGCCAACTGCGCCAATGCATTGACGGCATCTTCCGTGCCGTAGTGAATGATGGAGTCCATCGCCACCACGTGGTCAAAATGACCCAAGCTCTTGTCGAGCATGTCACCACTGTGAAACTCTACCAAGTGCGCCACATCGGCCGGAATTCGTTCCCGGGCCAAATTGACCAAAGTAGGCGATAAATCAATGGCCACGACTTCGGCACCCAGACGCGCAGCCTCAACAGCCAAAGCACCGGTACCACAGCCCGCATCCAAAATGCGTTTGCCGCGCAGGTCCTCGCCCAGCCACGAAACAAGAGTGGCTCGCATTTGATCGCGGCCAGCACGAACACTGGCTCGAATGCGACCAACGGGGGCGTCAGAAGTGAGTTTCTCCCATGCTGCGACAGCCGTCCGATCGAAGTAATGTTCGATCTGTCCGCGACGTTGTTCGTAGGTCATTTCGTTCATGGTCTGAGCCTCAATCAAAACCCAACAGATCAAAAATATCGCGGTCTTTCATGGGAACCGCAGAATAGGCCTCGCCGCCCACCCACATGCTCGCAGCCAGTCGCATGTATTCTTTTTGCACAGCCTCCAACTCAGGCGAGTACTCCATCTCAAAGAGCGTCGACTTTTTCAAACGGCTGCGGCGGATCACGTCTAGGTCTGGGAAGTGCGCGGCCAGCTTCAAACCAATGCGGTCGTTGTACTTGTCAATTTGATCGGTGGCTGCACTGCGATTGGCAATGACTCCACCCAAACGCACGTTGTAATTTTTGGCCTTAGCACCAATGGCTTGCACAATGCGGTTCATGGCAAAGATGGAATCAAAATCGTTGGCGGTCACAATCATGGCGCGATCGGCATGCTGCAAGGGTGCGGCAAAACCACCACACACCACGTCGCCCAGCACATCAAAAATGACCACGTCGGTGTCTTCAAGTAGGTGATGCTCTTTGAGTAACTTCACTGTTTGACCCACCACATAACCACCGCAGCCTGTGCCTGCGGGCGGCCCGCCAGCTTCCACGCACATCACGCCGTTATAGCCTTCAAAGACAAAGTCTTCAACGCGCAATTCTTCAGCATGAAAGTCCACTGTTTCAAGCACGTCAATGACCGTGGGCAACATCTTTTTGGTCAACGTGAAGGTGCTGTCATGCTTGGGGTCGCATCCAATTTGCAAAACACGTTTGCCCATTTTGGAAAATGCGGCAGACAAGTTTGACGATGTGGTGCTTTTGCCAATACCGCCCTTGCCATAAATGGCAAACACCTTGGCATTGCCAATTTTCACATTGGGATCGAGCTGAACTTGCAGGCTGCCCTCCCCGTCTAATCTTGGATTGCGTTTCACTGTCGGGAACGGTAAGGTTTCAACATTCATGGGGTAGCTCCTTCATACACGCCTTCTAGGCGATCTTCCAGTTCTTCACTTACTTGTCGAAGGGCTTGCAAGGTCTCGGCATCGGGCTGCCAATAGTTGCGTTCAGACGCTTCGATCAAACGGTTTGCCACGCGGGCAGAGGCCGTCGGATTCAGTTTGGCCAGACGGTCACGCATGGTGGGGTCCAGCATGAATGTCTCAGACAATTGTTTGTAAACCCAGGGCTGTACTTGACCTGTGGTGGCAGACCAGCCCATGGTGTTGGTGACATGCGTTTCAATTTGGCGCACGCCTTCGTAGCCATGCTCCAACATGCCTTCGTACCACTTGGGGTTGAGCATGCGGGTGCGAATTTCGATGGACACTTGTTCGTTCAAAGAACGAACTGCCGCGTTGCCCTTGGTTTGATCGCCAATGTAGACAGGGGGTGTTTTGCCACCCTTGGCCATTTTTACCGCTTGCGTGATACCGCCCAAAGTGTCAAAGTAGTTGTCAACTGTCGTCACGCCCAACTCAACAGAGTCCAGGTTTTGGTAGGTGAGTTGGACATCGGCCAATGCGGTTTGCAAGAGGGCCGTTTGCTGAACTGCACGGCCTGTGCGGCCGTAGGCAAAACCTTTGCGACGCTTGTAGGTTTCGGCCAGTTCGCCTTCATCTTCCCAGCGACTGCTCTCCACCAAGTTGTTCACATTGGAGCCGTAGGCACCTTCTGCATTGCCATAGACCCGCAAAGACGCAGTTTCTAAATTGCAGCCGTGTTCTTGCTGATACGCCAACGCATGTTTGCGAATCCAATTCATCTCTAGGGGTTCATCCGCGGAAGCGGCTAGATAAGCAGCTTCGGCCAAGAGCTTGATTTGCAAGGGCATGAGATCGCGGAAGATACCAGACAAAGTCATGATCACATCAATGCGGGGGCGTCCTAATTCTTCTAAAGAAATGAGGCTGGCACCCGCAATGCGGCCATAACTGTCAAAGCGCGGCAGGGCGCCCATCAAGGCCAAGGCCTGTGCGATGGGAGCGCCTTCGTTCTTCAGGTTGTCGCTGCCCCACAGCACCATGGCAATGGACTCTGGTAAGGGGTTGCCATCTGCACAGTGGCGATCAATGAGCAACTGAGCTTGAGCTTTGCCATCTTTAACCGCCAAGGTACTTGGAATTCTGAAGGGGTCAAAACCGTGAATGTTGCGGCCTGTGGGCAACACAGCGGGTGTGCGCAAAATGTCGCCGCCTGGCGCAGGCCGAATGTAGCAAGCGTCTAAAGCGCGCAGTATGGCGGACACTTCCGTGTCAACGGCCAGATGGGCCTGCGGCTCAACCAATTCACGCAACACATCAAGGCTGGCGTGGTTGCGATTCAAGCCAGCGGCCTTCAAAGCATCCTCTGGCGAATGCCCTTCTACCAAGGCCTCAACTGACGCACGCTCCAATTGCATGCCGTGATTGGCTTCGGCCATGGCCAGCAACATGTCAACCTGCTGGGCTGCACTGGGTGCGCGACCCGCCACATGCAGGCCATGCGGAATGAGTGTGTATTCCAGTTCGAGCATTTCTTCGCCCAAGCGCATCATTTTTCGGTCTAACTCTGCGCCCATGCTGACGGGATTCCATGCGGGTTCTGCAGACACCAAGTCAAGCTCTGCAGCTTGCGCTTGAATGACTGCCGCCAAATCGACACACTCGCTGTTGCCAATTTCCAATGAACGCCAACGCTCAAGCGATGACTTCAACTCATTCAAACCTTTGTACAAACCAGCTTGTGCAATGGGCGGTGTGAGGTAGCTGATCAAAGTTGCACCCGAACGACGCTTGGCAATAGCGCCTTCTGAAGGATTGTTGGAGGCGTACAAATACACATTGGGTAAATCGTCAATCAAGCGATCGGGCCAGCACGTGCCGCTCATGCCAGATTGTTTGCCAGGCATGAATTCAAGCGCGCCATGCGTGCCGAAATGAAGTACGGCATGCGCTTTGAAATCTTCGCGCAAATAGCGATAGAAAGCTGAGAAGGCATGCGTCGGTGCCAAGCCTTTCTCAAACAACAAGCGCATGGGGTCGCCTTCATAGCCAAACGAAGGCTGCACACTGACCAACACATTGCCAAACTTCTTGCCCAACACAAAGATCGAACTGCCGTTGCTCAACTGACGGCCAGGCGCTGGGCCCCACTGAGCTTCAATCTCTTTAAGCCAGCGCTCCCGCTTGACGTGATCGTCGGCAGAAATCAAAGCATGCACATTGGCATCTGCGCCGTGTTGCGCAGCATTGCCGTACAACAAGGCATCGCGCAAATCGTCGACACTGGCTGGCACATCCACTTGGTAACCTTGCGCCTTCATGGCGGTGAGGGTGTGCCACAAAGATTCAAAAACAGACAAGAAAGCAGCTGTACCGATGTTGCCTGCATTGGGCGGAAAGTTGAACAGCACAATGGCCACGTTGCGGTCTTTTCTTTCGCTGCGCTTCAAGGCCACCATCTTGCTCACGCGGGCCGCCAACATGATGGCGCGCTCTGGGCAAGAGTGCATGTCTTGTGCGTTGGTGCTTTCACCAAAAGTGCAAGCATGGTGACAACCTGTGCATGTCACACCGACTGCCCCTGGGCGACCGCCAAAAACGATGGGGCTGGTCGAGCCATCAAGTTCCGGAATGGCCACCATGATGGTGCTTTCAACTGGGAGTAATCCGCGATCAGAACCACCCCACTGGTCGAGTGTTTGAAATTCAACAGGGTGTGCCGCAACATACGGCACATCGAGTTTGGCCAGCACTTCTTCTGCGGCCTTGGCATCGTTGTAGGCTGGGCCGCCAACCAATGAGAAACCACTGAGCGACACCACGGCATCGACGCAAACTTGGCCATTCTTCATGAAAAATTCATCGATGGCAGGGCGAGAGTCCAAACCGGCAGCAAAGGCTGGAATCACCCGCAGTCCTTTGGCCTCCAGCGCTGCAATCACGCCGTCGTAGTGACCGGCATTGCCAGACAACAAATAGGAGCGCAACAACAAAACACCCACCGTGCCTTTGACGGGAATACCTTTTGGCAAAGGCAATGCATTGGCATCTTCACTGTACCTTCCGGCCATGCGGGGGTGGTACACACCCACCTCGGGATAGTCAACCGGGGCTTCTACTTTGATCTTGCCGCGCAATGACTTGCGTGGACCATCAGCACCGCGGTCAACCAGGTGGCGCACCATGTTCAACACATTGTCGTCAGAACCACCCAACCAATATTGCAAAGTAATGAAGTAGGCCCGCACGTCTTGGGCGGTGCCAGGTATGAAGCGCAACAACTGAGGCAAGCGACGCAACATTTTCATCTGTGCAGCACCACCCGTTGCAGGTTTGGATTTACCACCACCACCGCGCAATTTTTTCAACAAAGCCATGGGGCCGCTGGCGGGTTTGCTCATGTCAAACTGACCGAAGCGTGTGAGTTGGGTCACTTCCGTGGCACTGGCCATGCAAACCATGGCATCGCAGTTCATGCGACGAGCGCGCAAGTCGTCCAAGATGGGCAAAAAGTGATCTTCAAGAAATAACATGCCGCACAACACAATGTCGGCTGAGGCAATGTCGGCTTTGCATTTTGCAATGAGGGCCTCGTTGCCCGTGTATTCAGAAGCTGCGTGCAGGCTCCACGTGAGGCCCGGAAAATCTCGTTTCAACTGTGCGTTGGCGCGATTGAACGAACTTGCAAAGTGCGTGTCCATGGTGACCACCACCATTTTGATGGCGGTGGTGTCACGAGTGGTCGGCTTAGGACTGAGAGTAGTAAGCTTTAGATTCATACAGTGTCTCCGTCGTGATCAAGGTCACGCCGCGTTCTAGTGCATATCGTTCGGTATTTCGTCGGGCCTTGCCGCGCACGAAAAATGGTATTTTTTTCAGTTCTTTTTCTGCGCCAGCATCCCATCCTGCAAAGGTGATGTTGGGTGTGCTTTGACTGACGCCCTGGCTCAATGAGCTTGCTTCTATCGGCTCTTGGAAAGCCGTTGTTAACACGGGTGAAGCTTGAAGAGTTTGCGAATGAACACCGCCACCCAAGTGCGAAGGCGCAGCATCTTCGTGAAATTCTGAATCGCCTCGGAACATGCCAATGAGGTGCTCTTCCAAGCCCATCATTAAGGGGTGAACCCAAGTGTCAAACAACACGTTGGCGCCTTCAAATCCCATCTGGGGTGAATAGCGAGCCGGGAAATCTTGGACATGAACAGGGGCTGAAATCACCGCGCAAGGCACGCCCAAACGCTTGGCAATGTGGCGCTCCATTTGCGTACCCAGCACCAACTCTGGATTCAATTCTGCAATGCGCGCTTCAATCTCTAAATAGTCGTCGCTGATCAAGGCTTCTACGCCATACAGTTTGGCGGCATCGCGTACCTCGCGGGCAAACTCGCGGCTGTAAGTGCCAATGCCCACGACCGTAAAACCCATCTCATCGGCAGCCACTTTGGCCGCAGCCACTGCATGCGTGGCATCGCCAAACACAAACACGCGTTTGTTGGTGAGGTAAGTGGAATCAACGGAGCGCGCGTACCAAGCGGCGCGTGATTGAGCTTTGGCCAATGCAGCTTCAGGGTCAAGGCCAGCCAACTGTGCCACTTCACGCACAAAGTCACGCGTGGCACCGGTACCAATCGGAATGGTTTTGGTAAAAGCTTGGCCAAATTGACGCTGCAACCACTGCGCACTCAGGTTGGCAATTTCAGGGTAGAGCACCACATTGAACTGTGCATCTGCCAGGCGTGCAATGTCTGCAGGTGTGGCCGACAAAGGTGCCACCACATTGATCTCAAGGCCCATGTCTGTGAGCAACTTGCGAATTTCAGTCAGGTCGTCACGGTGCCTAAATCCCAAGGCAGCAGGGCCCAAGATATTGCAGCGTGGTTTGCTGCTTTGTGACTTCTCAATCTGATCCGCTGGCAAAGCCAAGTTGCGAACCAATTGGTAGAAAGTCTCGGAGGCGCCCCAGTTTTCTTTGCGCTGATACGAAGGCAATTCCAAGGCCACTACCGGCACTGGCAAGTTAAGTGCTTTGCACAAACCACCGGGATCGTCTTGAATCAATTCAGCGGTGCATGATGAGCCCACCAACATGGCTTTGGGCAAGAAGCGCTCATAGGCTTCACGTGCTGCTGTTTTAAAAAGTTCTGCGGTATCACCGCCCAAATCTCGCGCTTGAAACGTGGTGTAGGTCACTGGCGGGCGTTTTTGCAAACGCTCAATCATGGTGAACAACAAATCTGCATAGGTATCGCCCTGCGGCGCATGCAACACGTAATGCACGTCTTCCATGGCCGTGGCGATTCGCATCGCACCTACATGGGGCGGTCCTTCGTAAGTCCAGAGTGTGAGTTGCATGGCTCTGCTTCCTTTAAGCGGCTAGGCGCATGCGGCGCACCAGGGGTCGAGTGAAGAGTTCGGCCAAATCGCCTGCTTGGTCAAAACCTTGAATGGGCGTGAACACCAACTCAATGGCCCACTTGGTGGTCATACCTTCTGACTCCAAGGGGTTGGCCAAGCCCAAGCCGCACACCACCATGTCGGGGTGCAAAGCACGGCAACGATCAAGTTGTTTTTCAACGTGCTGGCCTTCAGACAAAAAGGTGCCTTCTGGCAACATGGCCAACTCCATGGCCATGTGTTGACGGTGCAAATAGGGCGTACCCACTTCCAACAACTTCATCCCCAGTTCGCGTGACAAAAACCGCGCCAAAGGAATTTCAAGTTGTGAATCCGGGAAGAAGAAAATGCTTTTGCCTTGCAAGTGCAACTTGGCTCGCGACAAAGAAGCGGTGGCTCTAGCAGTTGGCGCTGCCACTGCGGCATCGAAGCGCTCTTTTGAAACTTCAAATGCGGTGGCTGCCGATTGCAACCATGCCGTCGTGCCTTCAATGCCCAGCGGAAAAGGTGCTGGCAACAAGCTGGCACCTCGCGCTTGCAACGCCTTTGCGGTGTCCGCCAAAAAGGGTTGCGCCAACAACATGCGGGTACCAGGCCCGATGGCGACTTGATCGTCCGCACGGCGGGGTGGGAAAAAGCGCACACGCTCAATGCCCATGTGGTTCAGGATGCGCACAAACTGGTCTTCCACCACATCGGCCAGCGTTCCCACAATGACCAACTCTTGCGCCGCATCCGCTGCAGCTGCAGGCAGTCCGGGCACCATCGATGCCAAACAAGCATCTTCGCCTTGTGTGAAAGTGGTTTCAATGCCGCTGCCTGAATAATTCAGCACGCGCACGGACGATGCGTGTTGCGCAGACAACCTGGACGCTGCGCGAGATAAATCAAGTTTGATGACCTCAGAGGGGCATGAGCCGACCAAGAAAAGCAGCTTGATCTCTGGACGACGCGCCAACAATTGATTGACCACCCGATCGAGCTCTGTGTTGGCGTCGGACAAGCCAGCCAAATCGCGTTCGTCAATGATGGCCGTTGCAAAACGAGGTTCTGCAAAAATCATGACGCCAGCCGCTGACTGAATCAGGTGTGCACACGTGCGAGAACCCACGACCAAGAAGAACGCATCTTGAATTTTTCGGTGCAACCAAATGATGCCCGTTAGGCCGCAGAAAACCTCGTGTTGGCCGCGCTCGCGCAGCACGGGTGCATCGCTGCAACCGCCTGCTGTTTTGACTGGGACTGGAAAGCTCACCACGCTCATGCGGGCACCCCGTGATAAGCATGGCGATTGGCTACAGCTTCTTCGCGCAATTTAGCTTCTTGGTCCAAGCGTGCCGCCCGCAATTTAAGGATAAATTGCCCAGCGTTCACGACATAGGTGGCATAGGCAGCCAATGCCAAATACATCAACTCAACACCTTGCAATTTTTGGGTGAACGTCGCGTACAAATAAGCTGTGTGAAGTGCCAGCACCAGCATGCTGAAGACGTCTTCCCAAAAAAATGCTGGGGCAAACAAGTACCTCCCAAACACCACTTTCTCCCAAATGCAGCCCGTGACCATGATGGTGTAAAGCGCCAATGTTTTGACCACCACGCTTTCATTTGCAATTTCCAAGCCCTGACCTGTGAACAAATACCTCAAGACAAAACCAAGGCTTCCCAAAAATATGAAGAACTGGATGGGTGCCAACAAGCCCTGCACAAAAGTCCAATAAGTGCTGTCGCGACGCAGTCGTTCTTCTGGGGTGTAAAGCGGTCGGCGCGCGATGACCGCTCTTTCGCTTGCGTTTGTAAAAGTTGGTATTTTTTCAGCCATGAAGGCAATTTATTCTGTCTTTCTAAAATTGTCAACTTAGATTGACGTAAACACTTAGTTACAGATCTTTTAATACCCGACTAATTTAGTAGGATAAAAATAAGCTTTGACCAAAGTCAATTCAAAGCTTAAAAGGTGATGAATACGAAATGAACGCGATGCCGAGCTAAGTTCTTTCACCAAGCAGGAGGCAAGAATGGACAATTCAAATCAGAGCAATGGCCAAAGGGCGGAAGGCTCCCATTTCCCTGAAAACAGTGAGGCAGGGCATTGGCGCGGTTTCGGTGCCCCCGCCAACAGCCGTTTTGATGGCATGCCGGGTACAGCACCCATCGCCGAGGCCTCATCCTCCTCTACCGTAGCAGTTTTGGCACGGACCATTCAAAACGAAATCATCCCACGCTTGATGATGGCCCATCGAACCCCAACTGAATGTGCCATGCCCAACTTGGCAATGCCCTACAGCATCACCCCCACGGATGTGACTTACTTTGTCAATCTTTTGCTCGAAGGCAGGCAAGCTGAAGGCCTTGATTGGATAGACGAAGCCCGCGGCAAGGGCGTCAGCATCGAATCCATCTTTTTAAACCTGTTAGCCCCTGCTGCCAGGCAATTGGGCGAGCTTTGGGAAGATGACGAACGCGACTTCACCGAGGTCACCCTTGGCTTGGCTGAACTGCACAAAATTTTGCACGTGTTGCCCTCCATGAGTGAGTTGCACAAACAATACGTGCCCAATGGCTTGACTATTTTGCTCATGCCTTCACCAGGTGACCAACACACATTTGGGCTTGCCATGGTGGCCGAGTTTTTTCAGCGCGACGGTTGGGCAGTCGATGGGGGGACTTTTGCAGCCGCCGACAATCCGGCGCTCTTGGTCAAAGCCAAACACTACGATGCCGTCGGTTTTTCATTGGCAACAGGCCTCGGTTTTAACCGCTTGCAAGATTGCATTTCAGCCATTCGAAAGACGGTAAGCCCAAACAAGTTGTGCATAATCGTTGGAGGACCTTTTTTCGTAGACAACCAAGACAAGGTCAACCTGGTTGGTGCAGATCTCTTTGTCCAAGATGCCAACTTGGCTCCAGGCATGGTCCAAAAGTACATTCAAGCCAACGCCTAATCCATTCAACTTAACCTTTTAAAGCACCCCCCCCTATGAACACCAGTTTTCAAACAGCGTCGGAGCAATCGCTCGGGCGATTTGGAAATGCACAAAGTCTCTTTGGGCACTTGGATGCGAATGTCATTTCTAACTTAATCACCACCACGTCCGACGTGGTACTTGTCATGGACGAGTCCGGCTTCATTGAAGACGCCGCATTTGCCAACGAAGAACTGTTCACCATTGGTAAAGCCCATTGGGTTGGCAAACCTTGGGGACAAACAGTCACCGAGGAAAGCCGTACCAAAGTCAACGCCTTGCTCAGAGACATGGGAAGCGACAAAAGCACCAAGTGGCGTCAGCTCAACCAATCGGCTGATAACGGCTCCGACCTGCCTTTGTCCTTTTCGGTCATCACTGTACCGTCAGGCAAAACAGACGGCCGTGTTCGCGCATTGGCCTTTGGCCGTGATCTGCGTCCCCAAGCTGCACTTCAACAAAAAGTACTCAACGCGCAACGCGCTATGGAGCGCGACTACTGGCATCTTAAAAACGTTGAGACACGTTACCGCTTGTTGTTTCAGGTCTCCTCTGAGGCCATGCTCATCCTCAATGCAGACACTGAAAAGTTAGAAGACAGCAACCCTGCTGCTTTTGAATTGCTAGGCGGCGACCTGCACAAATCGGGCTGGTCCATTGCTTCCAGTTTGGACAAAGCCAGTTCTAATGCTTTGAGCAAAGCATTTGCAGAACTGCTCGCCAGCGGCCAATCAAGCCCTGTCGCTTTGACTTTGCCGCAAGGGGGCATCAAAGTATTGGCGCATGTTTCACTTTTTCGGCAAGAAAAGTCGGCTCACTTCCTTATTCGCCTTATTCCAAACCAGACGCGCCCAGCTTTGTCTGCCAACAACCAAACACGGCAGTTGTTGTCAGAGGTCATGGAGAGTGCGCCCGACGCATTGGTCGTTACCGATCTGAATGGCATTGTCCTTTCTGCCAATCGCTCCTTTTTGCAATTGGCCCAAGTCAGCAACGAAGCCCTGGTTCAAGGCGAGCCTCTAGACCGATGGCTGGGTCGGGCTGGTGTGGACATGAAAGTCCTGATGTCTAATTTGAAGCAGCGCGATGTTGTCAGGTTGTTTGCAACCCGCATGAGGGGAGATCTTGGCTCTGCCACTGATGTTGAAATTTCTGCTGTCTCCGTCACAGGTGGTGAGCAGCCCTGTTTGGGATTCACCATCAGAGACATCAGCTTGCGCTTGGGCATAGAAGCCAAATCAAGCAATGACGTGTTTCGCTCAAAAGGTCAAATGACCGAACTGGTAGGCCGCGTGCCGCTGAAAGACATCGTCAGCGAAACCACCGACCTGATTGAGCAAATGTGCATTGAAGCGGCGCTTGAACTGACTGGCGACAATCGCTCTTCTGCCGCAGAAATGCTGGGTCTTTCACGTCAAAGCTTGTACGTCAAGTTGCGACGCTTTGGCATCAACGTCCCGGAAAACGATACAGAAGCTTAATCGCTTCCATTTCCCTGATGCGCTTTTCCCACAGCGCCCTCAGTGGAAACCATAGGATGTGTAAATTTAACTTGACACTTGCATGTGTCATGCGTAAAAACACATTCTATGGCCCTCCCGCAACTCTCCGCAGTCACTGAGTTATTCAAACCCATCACTTGGTTCCCGCCGATGTGGGCGTTTGCTTGCGGTGTTGTCGCCTCCGGCGTTGCCATGGATGGCAAATGGTTGTTGGCCATCATCGGCGTTGCCTTAGCAGGCCCCTTTGTTTGCGCTACCAGTCAGGCAGTGAATGATTGGTTTGACCGCCATGTCGATGCCATCAACGAACCCCAACGCCCTATTCCCTCAGGCCGCATGCCAGGCCGCTGGGGCTTGTACATCGCCATTGTGTGGACCTTGGTTTCTTTGGGTGTAGCAAGCCTCTTGGGCCCTTGGGGCTTTGGCGCTGCGGTGGTCGGATTGATCTTAGCTTGGGCCTACAGCGCACCCCCTTTTCGTTTGAAAGAAAACGGCTGGTGGGGCAATGCCGCTTGCGGCATCAGCTACGAGGGCATTGCATGGACCACTGGCGCCGCTGTCATGGCGGGCGGCCAAATGCCGAATCAACGCTCCTTGTTGCTGGCACTTCTTTACAGCATCGGCACCCACGGCATCATGACTTTGAATGACTTCAAAGCAGTGCAAGGCGACCGCCAAATGGGCGTGCGCTCGCTGCCCGTGCAACTGGGCGTTCAATCGGCAGCAGGCGTGGCATGTTGGTTCATAGGCCTGCCACAAGTGGTGGTGATCATTTTGCTGTTTGCATGGGGTTGCCCCTCGCAAGCTTTGGCAGTGACTGTGTTGCTGGGCATTCAGCTTTTGATGATGGATTATTTTTTGACGCGTGTGGTTCAACGCGCTCTTTGGTACAGCGGATTTGGTGTGCCGTTTTTTGTCGCAGGCATGATGGTCAGTGCCATTGCCCTGCGCGGTTTAATTTCTTAAGGTGATGACATGAGCTCTATAGAAACATTCGATGTGGTGGTGGTAGGCGGTGGTCCTGCGGGCGCAACGGCGGCACACACTCTGGCCAAGCGCGGACACTCCGTCTTGTTGCTGGACAGGGCTGGGCGCATCAAACCCTGTGGCGGCGCCATCCCGCCGCGTCTCATCAAAGACTATGACATCCCAGACCATTTGTTGGTGGCTAAAGCAAGGTCTGCACGAATGATTGCACCCAGCAACCATGGCGTCGATATTCCTATTGACAACGGTTTTGTGGGCATGGTTGATCGGTCTGAGTTTGACGAGTGGCTGCGTGTACGCGCTGGCAGTGCGGGCGCTGTGAGGCGAATTGGCACCTTTGAAAAATTAACGCGCGACGAAGACGGCGTGAGCATTTTGCATTTTGAAGCCCGTGAGCACCAACAACGTGGCGGCGGCAAACCGGCCATGGTGAAGGCGCGCACCATCATTGGTGCAGATGGTGCCAAATCGCAAGTGGCACGGCATGCAGGCGTGACCGGTGCTGCAGAAACGAAATATGTGTTTGCGTACCACGAGATTGTGAAAGCCCCGGCCATCAAGCCTGCTGGGTATGACGACACACGCTGCGATGTGTATTACCAAGGTAAGTTGTCACCTGACTTTTACGGCTGGGTGTTTCCCCACGGCGATACCTTGAGCATTGGCACAGGCAGTGCCGACAAAGGTTTTTCACTGCGCAACGCTGTTGGCGAATTGCGCAATGCATCGGGTCTGGGCGACAGCGAGGTGCTCCGGCGCGAAGGCGCACCCTTGCCCATGAAGCCTTTGAAGAAATGGGACAACAACCGTGATGTGGTGTTGGCTGGTGATGCAGCGGGTGTGGTGGCACCCGCATCAGGAGAGGGCATTTACTACGCCATGTACAGCGGCGAATTGGCCGCCTACGCGGTTGAAAAGGTGTTGCACACAGGCGATGCCAAGAATTTGCAAATGGCTCGAAAGCAATTCATGAAAGAGCATGGCACGGTGTTCACTGTGCTTGGCATCATGCAATGGTTTTGGTACAGCAGCGAAAAGCGCCGCGAACGCTTTGTCAAAATTTGCGAAGATCGCGATGTGCAGCAACTTACGTTTGAGTCGTACATGAATAAAAAATTAGTGCGCAAAAAACCGATGGCGCATGTGCGCATTTTCTTCAAAGACATGGCGCACTTGCTGGGCATGGCGAAAGTGTGACTCTCGAAGAAATTTATCAATCGCCTTGGGTGGTTGATATTGCGATCTGCTTCATCGTTTTAGAAACCGCTGCCTTGTGGGCGTTTCGCCAAATCACAGGGCGAGGCTTGGTGGTTCAAGATGTTTTATTAACTATTTTGTCTGGCTTGTCACTCATGCTCGCTTTGCGCTGTGCACTCACACCTGGATTCTGGCCTGGCATGGCTTTGTTTTTAATCACGGCTGGCTTAGCCCATGGGGCTGATTTGCGAGCACGCGCCAAAGCCAAACGAGATGACAACTGACGCGCAATTCAATGCGCCTGCCATACAACGTGTCTTGGTGTTAGGCGCCACGGGCACCATTGGTCAAGCCGCAGTGAAATCTTTGCTGCGCGAAGGCCACGAGGTGGTGTGTTTCATTCGCGCCAAGGCAGGCGTGAATGGCAAACTCACATTGCTAGATTGGAAAGCAAAACTGCCTGGTGCCATTTTTCGCACAGGCGATGTGACCGATTTAAACTCTCTGACCCAAGATGGTTTTGCAGGCGAGCACTTTGACACGCTCATGTCTTGTTTGGCATCTCGCACCGGAAACCCCAAAGATGCTTGGGCCATTGACCACGCAGCACACATGTTGGCCTTGCAAGTGGCACAAGCTTCAGGAGTCAAACACTTTGTGTTGCTGTCGGCCATTTGCGTGCAAAAACCTTTGCTCACGTTTCAGCATGCCAAACTGGCTTTCGAAGACGCTTTGGTGAAATCGGGCATGCGCTATGCCATCGTCAGGCCCACCGCATTTTTCAAATCGCTGTGCGGCCAAATTGAACGGGTTCGCAAAGGCAAGCCCTTTTTGTTGTTTGGCGATGGCCAACTGACAGCCTGCAAACCCATCAGTGACCCAGATCTGGGCAACTACTTGGCGCAATGTGTGATTGACCCTGCGCTGCACAATCGAATTTTGCCCATTGGCGGGCCAGGCCCTGCCATCACACCCTTGCAGCAAGGGGAATATTTGTTTTCATTGTTAGGCAAACCGCCCAAGTACAGCCATGTGCCGGTCAAAATGATGGATGTCATCATTGGCGTTTTGTCTTTGTTGGGCCACCTCATTCCACCTTTGGCCAGCAAAGCTGAATTGGCACGCATTGGACGCTACTACGCCACCGAATCGATGTTGGTCTGGGACAAGGCCCAAGGCCGCTACGATGCCGACGCCACGCCTTCCGCAGGCCAAGAAACCCTTTGGGACTGCTACCAAGCCTTGGTGAGTGGCAAAACGTCCTTAGAACGCGGCGATCACGCAGTTTTTTAAGTCTGCCAACGACAGACTTGGCTTCTTTAGCGATAATCGAGGGTTTTGTCTGACACCTCGATTTTGAACGCACCCAACGCCCCCGCAAGTCTCACTGAACTGGAAG